>Ga0181588_10000187_pt1 | contig 53716 bp, 48 predicted proteins | sample 071ome_26_FD_148607 | JGI IMG/M metagenome (GOLD analysis project Ga0181588, IMG submission 148607) | Coastal salt marsh microbial communities from the Groves Creek Marsh, Skidaway Island, Georgia - 071409BT metaG (spades assembly) | ecosystem: Environmental > Aquatic > Marine > Intertidal zone...
TACGCTTTGATAAATGAATAACGCTAATTAATTACGTGGTACCCATGCAATTTTCAGCGACACATGATTTGAAACTGGCGCAGGACGATCTGTTCAAGCGGTTGTCCGATTTTGAATATTTCGAAAAATTGGCCCAAGAAAAAGGCTTGAACCTAGAATGTACGGCTGGCAATTCTGGGTCCCCCGCCGTTGGAATGTCCTGGCATGCAAATTTTAGGTTGGCAGGCAAGGACCGCCAAATTTCGACAACACTGGTCGAAATGGCAAGCCCTGACAAAATGCAGTTTGAATTTTCTAGCCCCAACATCAATGGACGCAGCACCGTTACATTGGATCCCTTGTCGCAAACGCAAACGCGCATGTCAGTGGACATTGAATTGGAGCCCCAAACGCTTTCTGCGCGGCTGTTTGTTCAGTCATTAAAATTGGCCCGCGCGCAGGCCAATAAAAGATTTCAGGAACGTATTTCGCGCTTGGCGAGTTATTTGGAAAATCAAGCGGTCTAAGGATTAAACCCGGTCTTTTGCGGCCGGGTATATTCCCAAAATCGTGATCGAATCAGTAAAGTATTCCAATTCTTCCATCGCGCGTTTTACGTTTTCGTCGTTGGGATGGCCTTCTATGTCGGCATAAAACTGCGTTGCGGTAAAGGATCCGCCGACCATGTAACTTTCGATTTTTGTCATGTTCACGCCATTTGTCGCGAATCCGCCTAACGCTTTGTAAAGCGCGGCAGGAATATTGCGCACTTGAAAAACGAATGTGGTCATGACTGTGTCGGCTTGTGATAAATCATAGTCAGGATTGGGCGACATGACCAGAAAACGGGTGGTGTTGTGGTGGTAATCTTCGATGTCTTTGGCCAGAATATTCAGCCCATAGGATTTGGCCGCCAGTTCGGATGCCAAAACGCCACTGTCGCGCGCGCCGCTTTGCGCCAGTTCCGCGGCTGCGCCCGCGCTGTCAGCGGCTGCTTCTGCTAAGATGTTGTGTTTTTTCAAAAATCCATCTGCTTGGGGCAACAAAACCAGATGCGCGCGTACCTTTTGGATTTCGTCGATGGTCACGCCAGGATTGGCCATCAGGCAGATGCGCACCCGCGTAAACGTTTCCCCGATGATGTGCAGGCCTGATTGTGGCAGCAAACGATGCATGTCAGCGACCCGGCCATAGGTTGAATTTTCAACCGGCAAAACAGCCAAATCAGCCGCTTTGCTACGCACCGCGTCGATCACGTCATCAAAGGTTTTGCAGGGCAGCGGCGCCATATCTGGACGCGCGGCATAGGCGGCTTCGTGGCTGTAGGCACCCAATTCACCTTGAAAAGCAATTCGTTTTGTCATTTTTTTTCCATTTTTTCGTGATCTCGGTCGTTTCGTCGCAATACTACACCTTGCATAAAGGGGATGGAACACGATACATAGCATCCAAACTTTAGCAGATGGAAGACAAGCTATGGACACAATGACATTCACCAAGGTTGTAGGCGGCTTCTGTGGTGCGCTTTTGATTTTCTTGCTAGGAAATTGGGCGGCAGAAATTTTGTTTCACGTAGGACCAGCAGGCCACGGTGAAGATCACGCAGCAGGCTATGAAATCGTAGTAGAAGAGGCCGGCGATGACGCCGCACCAGCCGAAGTGTTGGATTTCGCCGCAGTTTACGCGGCAGCTGATGCTGCAAAGGGCGAAAAAGTATACGGCAAATGCCGCGCGTGTCACAAATTGGATGACGGCGCAAACGGCACAGGTCCATACCTGTTCGGCGTTGTTGATCGTGCGGTCGGATCCGCTGCAGGTTATGGGTATTCAGGCGCATTGGTCGCCGTGGCCGATGTTTGGTCACCCGAAAACCTGAATGGTTTCCTAGAAAACCCAAAATCGTATGCACCAGGCACAAAAATGGGTTTCAGCGGCCTGCCCAAGGTCGAAGATCGTGCAAACTTGATCGCATATTTGGCGACAATCAAGTAATCGCAGGTTGATTTGCATTCAAGCCGCGCTTTTGCGCGGCTTTTTGCGTTTTAGGGATCACATCTGCTTGAATGTGCTTGAATATGGCTTAGTGTTACCCCTAGCTTAAAATAACAAAGCGGAGGTAATCATGAGAAAGTCATCCAAGGCCGTTGCAATTCCCGTTGATTTTTCCAAACCACGTTTGTGGCTATCAATGTTTGTTTTGCTTGTTGTGATGTTCTATCCCGCCTTGTCCAAGGCGCAGGACCTGACCCAGGCGCATGGCTTTAATTTCTTTGGTGAACTGAAATATCCCGCTGATTTTGAACATCTCGATTATGTGAACCCCAATGCCCCCAAGGGTGGTGAAATTTCGATCTGGGCTCCGGGTACATTTGATTCGATGAACCCCTATTCCCGCAAAGGGCGCGCCGGCGCATTGGCGTCCGCCCCCTTTGAAAGTCTGCTGACAGGAACCAGCGACGAAGCAGGATCGGCCTATGGGTTGTTGGCCGAATCCATCGAATATCCCGCGGATCAATCCTATGTCATTTTCAACATGCGCCCCGAGGCACGGTTTTCCGATGGCACGCCTGTCACGGCTGAGGATGCAAAATTTACCTATGAATTATTCTTGACCGAAGGTCTGGCCAGCTATCGCGCCGTTTTGGCCCAAGTGGTCCAATCGGTTGAGGTATTGGACACACACCGCATTAAATACACATTTACGTCTGAGGCATCCAATCGTGATGCCATCCCTATGGTGGGTGGATTGCCCGTGAAATCCAAAGCATGGTTTGAAACCACGGGCGCGAAACTGGACGAATCACGCATGGAACCTGCGATTGGATCGGGGCCCTATGTGTTGGACAGCTATGACATCAACAGTCGAATCGTTTACAAACGAAACCCCGATTATTGGGGGGCGGATTTACCGATTAATCGGGGACGATCAAATTTCGACACGATCCGTATTGAATATTTCGCCGACAGCAATGCCGCATTTGAGGCATTCAAATCCGGTGCCTATACGTTCCGCATTGAAAATACGTCGAAAAATTGGGCGACAGCCTATGATTTCCCTGCGTTGGAACAGGGCCATGTGGTCAAGGCGGAATTGCCTGACGGCAGTTTGGCCACTGGGCAAAGTTTTGTAATCAACCTGCGTCGTGATAAATTTGCGGATGTGCGGGTGCGTCAGGCGTTGGGGCATTTGTTCAATTTCGAATGGTCCAATGAATCACTGTTTTATGGGGCCTATGCGCGCATTACATCGTTTTGGGAAAACTCGGACCTAGCGGCCACAGGTCTGCCCAGTGCGGATGAATTGGCGTTGTTGGAACCATTGGCGGCGGATCTGCCCGCGGGTGTTTTGACCGATCCTGCTGTGATGCCACCTGTTTCGGGTACACGTCCCACAGATCGCAAAAACCTGCGTGCGGCGAACGAATTGCTAGAGGCCGCTGGCTGGATCGTGGGCGACGATGGTCTGCGCCGCAATGCCGCCGGTGAAACCCTGAAAATTGAAGTGATCGAGGATAGCCCAACCTTTGACCGGATTATCCTGCCGTTCGTTGATAACCTAAAGGCTGCGGGCATTGATGCGGTCTATAACCGGATCGATTCGGCACAATTCACGGATCGGACCCGCAATTTCGATTTTGACTTGGTCACCGACAGTTTCCCAATGTCGTTTGAACCCAGTTCAGGACTGAAACAGTATTTCGGATCTGAAACGGCGGACGAATCTGTGTTTAACGCGATGGGCCTGAAATCTAAGGCGGTGGATGCACTGATCGAAAATGTGTTGCAGGTCCAGACCAAGGACGAACTGCGCACGGCCGTCCGCGCATTAGACCGCGTGTTGCGGGCCGAATATTTCTGGATCCCGCAGTGGTACAACGATACGTATCGCGTCGCCTATTGGGATATGTATGAACATCCCGAAACCATCGCCCCCTATGATCTGGGATATCTGGATTATTGGTGGTTCAATGCTGACAAAGCACAGTCCCTGTCGGACCAAGGCGTTCTGAGGTAAATTTATGGGCGCCTATATCGCGCGGCGACTGATGTTGGTGATCCCCACGTTGTTGGGGATCATGATTATCAACTTTGCCCTTGTACAATTTGTCCCCGGTGGTCCCATCGAACAAATCATCGCCGAGCTTGAGGGCCAAGGCGATGTATTTGAATCCATCGCAGGCACCGGTTCAGATACCATATCCGTGGGTGAAAATGATGCATACGCCGGCGCTCGGGGGCTGCCCCCCGAATTTATCGCCGAATTGGAACGCGAATTTGGGTTTGACAAACCGCCGTTGGAACGGTTTCTAAATATGATCTGGAACTACCTGCGTCTTGATTTCGGCGAAAGTTATTTCCGATCCATCAGTGTGGTTGATTTGGTGTTGGAAAAAATGCCCGTTTCCATTTCGTTGGGTCTGTGGTCAACGCTGATTGCCTATATCGTGTCGATCCCGTTGGGCATCCGCAAGGCGGTGCATGATGGCACATCCTTTGACACATGGACCAGCGGGATCATTATTTTGGCCTATGCGATCCCTGGGTTTTTGTTTGCTATCATTTTGCTGGTTTTGTTTGCGGGCGGATCCTATTTTCAGATTTTCCCGCTGCGGGGGCTGACATCGGATAACTTTGACGATCTGTCCCTGCTGGGCAAGGTGCTGGATTATTTCTGGCATATCGCTTTGCCGATCATTGCATCAACGATTTCGGGATTTGCCACGCTGACGTTGCTGACCAAAAACAGCTTTATGGATGAAATACAAAAACAATATGTGATCACTGCCCGCGCCAAGGGATTGGCCGATCGGCAGGTGTTGTATGGGCATGTGTTTCGCAATGCGATGCTGATTGTAATTGCGGGGTTCCCATCGGTGTTTATCGGTGTGTTTTTCGGATCCAGCCTGATCATTGAAACCATTTTTTCATTGGATGGTTTGGGCCGACTGGGGTTTGAGGCCGCGGTTGCGCGCGATTATCCCGTGATCTTTGGCACACTGTTTATCTTTGGCCTGATGGGTTTGGTCGTGGGGATTTTTTCAGATCTGATGTATGTCTTGGTCGATCCCCGCATCGATTTCGAAAAGCGTGAGGGTTAGGCATGGCATTGTCCGCACTTAATCAACGCCGCTGGGCGAATTTCAAAGCCAACCGCCGTGCCTATTGGTCGTTGATCATTTTTTCTGTGATCTTTGGTCTGTCCCTGTTTGCTGAATTCATTGCAAACGACAAACCGATTTTGGTCAAATATCGCGGTGAATTTTACACGCCGATTTTCAATTTCTATCCCGAAACCCAATTCGGTGGCGATTTCAAAACCGAAGCCGTCTATCGCGACCCCGAGGTGAAATGCCTGATTCAATCCGGCGGCGTTTTGGATTGTTTTGATGATCCCGACGGTATTTTGGCGCAAATTGAAACGGGCGAATTTCAGCATGCCGACTTTGTTCAGGGCTGGCTGATCTGGCCGATTATCCCCTATTCCTATGACACGCCGGTGGATCGGCCCGGTGCGGCGCCATTGGCCCCCAATGCGCAAAACTGGTTGGGGACGGATGACACGAAACGCGATGTGATGGCACGCATTATTTATGGGTTCCGGTTGTCGATCTTGTTCACAATCATTGTGACGGGACTGTCCAGCATCATCGGCATTATCGCGGGCGCGGTGCAGGGGTTTTTTGGTGGCCTGACCGATTTGATTGTGCAGCGATTGATTGAGATTTGGTCGGCCGTGCCGTCGCTGTATGTGATTATCATCATGTTCGCCATTTTGGGGCGCAGTTTTTGGTTGCTGGTGTTTTTGATGGTGCTGTTTGGCTGGGTCGGTCTGGTCGGCATTGTGCGCGCCGAATTTTTGCGGGCGCGGAATTTAGAATATGTGCGTGCGGCGCGTGCGCTGGGGGTGAGCAATTGGAAAATCATGTTCCGCCATATGCTGCCCAATGCCATGGTTGCCACACTGACAATGCTGCCCTTTATCGTGACAGGCACGATTGCGGGTTTGGCCAGTCTTGATTTTCTGGGTTTTGGCCTGCCGTCATCGGCGCCATCCTTGGGCGAACTGACATTACAGGCGAAACAGAACCTTCAGGCGCCTTGGCTGGGCTTTACTGCCTTTTTTACCTTTGCCTTTATGCTTGCGCTGTTGGTTTTTATCTTCGAAGGGTTGCGCGACGCCTTTGATCCAAGAAAGACATTCCAATGACACCGGTGTTACAGGCACAAGACGTTTGTATTGCGTTCCAGCAATCTGGCCAGCAAACCCAAGTGGTTCATGGCGTGTCCTATCACATCAATCCGGGCGAGGTCGTGGCCATTGTCGGCGAAAGCGGATCGGGCAAATCGGTGACAGCGCTTAGCACTGTGTCACTGCTGGGGCAAAATGCGCATGTGACCGGATCAATTAAATATCAGGGCCGCGAAATGGTGGGCGCCACGGCCCAAGAACTGCATCGCACCCGCGGCAATGACATCAGTTTCATTTTCCAAGAACCGATGACATCACTAAACCCGCTGCATACGATCGAAAAACAACTGCGTGAAAGTTTACGGTTGCACCAATCCCTTGCGGGGGACCAAGCACGTGATCGGGTGATTGAATTGCTGACTATGGTTGGTATTCGCGATCCAGAAACCCGTCTATCTGCCTATCCACATCAGCTGTCAGGGGGGCAACGTCAACGTGTTATGATTGCGATGGCGCTAGCGAATAATCCCAATTTATTGATTGCTGATGAACCGACAACCGCGCTTGATGTGACAATCCAGGCGCAAATATTGGATTTGCTGGTTGATTTGAAAAAATCCATCGGCATGTCGATGCTGTTTATCACCCACGATTTGGGCATTGTGCGGCGTATTGCTGATCGTGTTTATGTGATGAAGGATGGTCACATCGTTGAAACAGGCAATACTGCCGACGTTTTTGATGCCCCGCAGCATGATTATACGCGCCAGCTGTTGTCGACACATGCGATTGGGACACCTGAACCAATTTCTGACGATGCCCCCACGGTGCTTGCGGCACAGGACGTGCGTGTATGGTTCCCGATCCAACGTGGGTTTCTGAAACGCACTGTGGGCCATGTTAAGGCCGTAAACAGCGCTGATTTTCAAGTGCGCCAGGGCGAAACGCTTGGCATTGTTGGTGAAAGTGGATCAGGTAAGACGACCATTGCCTTGGCCATGATGCGGCTGACCGCATATAAAGGGAATGCTGTGTTTTGTGGGCAAGACATTTCAAAGATGTCCACCAAGGCCCTGCGTGCCATGCGCGCTGATATGCAGATCGTGTTCCAAGACCCCTTTGGATCCTTATCCCCGCGTATGACCTGTGCCCAAATCATCGCCGAAGGGCTAGAGGTACATGCCAAAGCATCGCCCAGTCAGCACCGCGCCCAAGTGGCCGAAATCATGGCCGAAGTGGGCCTGAACCCGAACATGATGGATCGTTATCCGCATGAATTTTCAGGTGGTCAGCGTCAAAGGATTGCCATTGCCCGTGCCATGATTTTGCGCCCAAAATTGATCGTTTTAGACGAACCTACATCCGCGCTGGACATGACGGTGCAGGTTCAGATTGTCGATCTGCTGCGGGATCTGCAGAAAAAATATGGTCTGGCCTATATCTTTATCAGTCACGATTTGAACGTGGTGCGTGCCATGTCGCATCGGGTTTTGGTAATGAAACAGGGCGATATCGTGGAATCGGGTACCGCGGCCGATATTTTTGATACCCCGCAACACGAATATACCCAAACCCTGCTAGCAGCAGCACTAGTGCGCGAAGAATAGGGCCCTAGATTGCGGATGAATGTTTTGCCGCATTCGGGTCATAGGCGTCGAATTTTTGGGCAATCATACGCGTCAGTGGCCGCGCCCGTTCTGGGATAAACAGTCCTTGGTCGGTTACATCCAGCATGAATTCGAAATGCTGGTTGATCTGACCGAACAACGCATAAATTTGCGCACGGCTAATGTCGAAATTGTCCAGAATTTCGGCTGTTTGAACATTAAAATGACACATGATCGATTCTATGATCTTGGCGCGCATTTTGTCGTCGCTGGTCATTGCATGTCCCCGCGATGTTGCAAATTGGCCGGCCTCGATCGCTTGGGCATAGTGCGATGTCGCCCCCGCATTTTGTGCAAATCCTTGTGGAAATTTCGAAATACTGGACGCGCCTAATCCAATCAGCACATCGGCAGGATCAACGGTATAGCCCTGAAAATTGCGCTTTAACGTGCGGTTGTTTGCGGCGGTGCTCATGCTGTCGTGGGGCAGGGCGAAATGGTCAATGCCGATGTCCTGGTAATTGTCCCATTTCAACAAATCCCGTGCGGTTTCAAACAATTTCAAACGTTGCTGCGCGCTGGGCAGGCTGTCGCTGTCGATCAGGTTTTGGCGCCGTGCCATCCACGGCACATGCGCATAACCATACAGCGCGATGCGATCAGGCAACATGGCCATCAATTTTTGCACCGTATTGGTCAATTTCTGAGGCGTTTGGTGGGGCAGGCCATAGACCAAATCGGCATTGATGGATGTAATTCCATGGTCGCGCAACATGTCAAAGGCCCGTTTTGTGTCCTCGAACCCTTGGGGGCGGCCGATGGCCTGTTGGATTTCTGGATCGAAATCCTGGATTCCAAGGGACGCACGATTCATGCCTGCTGCAACCAATGCGCTGACACGGGCTGCGTCGATTTCGTTTGGATCAATTTCAACCGAAAAACTGTAGTCGGGGGAAAATGGCGCCACTTGGGCAATCGTTTGGGCCAGACGTGTGATGGCATTGGGGGACAAAATCGTTGGTGTTCCGCCGCCCCAGTGCAGCTGGGACAATGTAACGCCCTGTGGCAGGTGCTGGGCCAACAGCTGCAATTCCTTTTCCAGCCGTTCGATGTAATTCAGAATAGGATCGTCCGTTTGGACGCCCTGCGTGCGGCAGGCACAAAACCAACACAACCGCCGACAAAAAGGGATATGCACATACAGGGATATGCGGTCACCTTGTGGGATTGCTTGGATCCAGTTGGCAAAGTCATCTGGCCCTACGCCCGTATTGAAATGGGGCGCGGTGGGATAACTGGTATAGCGTGGCGCCTTTGCGTCAAATAGACCCAAGCGATTGAGTTGTTTTATCTGTGTCATAAAGTTATGGTAATTCAGTCCGATAGATCTGTTCTTTGATTCAGATCAAACATGATTGAGTATTTTATGGTCGCTTACAAAAAAACTTTGGTTTCATGCAGTGAATGTCAGATTCGCAATCGTGCCGTGTGTTCGCAGTGCAATGACAATGAATTATCAAATTTAGAAAAAATTAAGTTTTATCGCACCTATTCCGCGGGGCAAACAATTGCGTTGACCGGCAGTGAAATGGATTTTGTGGCCTCGGTTGTGACGGGTGTTGCGTCCCTGTCCCAAACGATGGAGGACGGGCGAACACAGATGGTTGGGCTTATGTTGCCATCAGATTTTTTGGGCCGTCCCGGACGCGAAGGTGTGATGTATGATGTTGTGGCCACAACGGATGTCACACTGTGCTGTTTTCGTCGTAAGCCTTTCGAAGAATTGATGGTCATGACGCCACATCTGACCCAGCGTTTGCTGGAAATCACGCTTGATGAATTGGATGCGGCACGTGAATGGATGTTGGTATTAGGACGCAAAACAGCACGCGAGAAAATTGCATCCCTATTCGCAATCGTGGCACGTCGTTATGCGAAATTGCACAAAACACCACCAAACAAAGAAATCGATTTTGAATTGCCGCTGACCCGCGATGCAATGTCTGACTATCTAGGGCTGACATTGGAAACCGTTTCCCGCCAGATTTCGGCGCTGAAAAAAGACGGTATCATTAAACTAGAGGGCAAGCGCCATATCGTGGTTCCAGATATGGAACGATTGATTGCCGAAGCGGGTGATGACGCAGATGGCGGATTTTTATCATAATTTGCGGATGCCTGTCCGAAATTTCTAAAGAACAATCCTGTTTCTTGACATAGATCAAAGAACGAAATCACGAAAACACGCATTTCCTTTTTCCAAGGCGCAAGCCTCCGTAGGTGATTCTGCGGGGAAACAAAGGGAAATAAAATGGCAAATTACTTTAAGCTGATCGCATTTGGTATGATCGCGCTTTTGGCGTTGATCGCCACCAATTACGCGCGTGACATAGCATATCAGGGCCAAGCTTTGATCGTTATGGTGGCTGCTGTCGTCGCATTCTTGGTGACGTTACGCAATACCGATGAACCTGTTCCAGTCGTGGTTCGTGAACAATCCTATTTTGATGGCGTCGTGCGATACGGTGTCGTGGCTACTGCCTTTTGGGGTGTGGTTGGATTTCTAGCTGGGACATTTATCGCATTCCAGCTGGCTTTCCCGGCGTTGAATTTCGAATGGGCCCAAGGCATGGCCAATTTTGGTCGTTTGCGTCCTTTGCACACCTCGGCGGTGATTTTTGCGTTTGGGGGTAATGCCCTGATGGCAACATCATTCTATGTGGTTCAGCGGACATCAGCTGCACGCCTTTGGGGTGGTAACGCTGCATGGTGGGTGTTCTGGGGGTATCAGTTGTTCATTGTAATGACGGCCGTTGGATACCTGCTGGGCGCCACCCAGTCGAAAGAATACGCCGAACCAGAATGGGTTGCCGATTGGCTGTTGACCGTTGTTTGGTTGCTATATCTGGCCATTTTCCTAGGCACGATCATGCGCCGCAAGGAAAAACATATCTATGTGGCAAACTGGTTCTATCTGTCGTTCATCGTCACAGTGGCCATGTTGCATGTGTTTAATAACCTGTCGATCCCTGTGTCCCTGTTTGGGTCCAAATCGGTGCAGGTGTTTGCAGGTGTCCAAGATGCGATGACGCAGTGGTGGTATGGCCACAACGCGGTTGGATTTTTCCTGACCGCCGGTTTCTTGGGGATGATGTACTATTTCATTCCCAAACAGGCTGAGCGCCCTGTTTATTCCTATAAATTGTCAATCATCCACTTTTGGGCATTGATTTTCATCTATATCTGGGCAGGCCCACACCATTTGCATTACACCGCACTGCCGGATTGGGCGGCGACCTTGGGTATGGTGTTTTCCATCGTGCTGTGGATGCCATCATGGGGTGGTATGATCAACGGTCTGATGACGCTGTCTGGTGCTTGGGATAAACTGCGCACTGACCCGATTTTGCGGATGCTGGTTATTTCTGTGGGCTTCTACGGTATGTCCACATTCGAAGGCCCGATGATGTCGATCCGCGCGGTCAATTCCCTGTCGCATTACACAGACTGGACCATCGGTCACGTGCATTCCGGTGCGCTGGGCTGGAACGGTATGATCACCTTTGGTGCGCTATATTTCTTGGTCCCACGTTTGTGGAACCGTGAACGCCTGTACAGCATGAGCGCAGTCAGCTGGCATTTCTGGTTGGCCACAATTGGTATCGTTCTATACGCCGCATCAATGTGGGTCACTGGCATCATGGAGGGCCTGATGTGGCGCGAAGTCGATGCAAACGGGTTCTTGGTGAATTCCTTTGCCGATACGGTCGCCGCGAAATTCCCGATGTACGTTGTGCGTGGCATGGGTGGCGTGATGTATCTGACCGGTGCGCTGATCATGTGTTGGAACCTGTGGATGACCGTCAAACGGTCACCCGCAACCCAATCCGCAGTCGTTGCACAACCCGCTGAATAAAGAGAGGCAGAAAATGGCAATTCTTGATAAACATAAAATTATCGAAACCAACGCCACATTGTTGCTGATCCTCAGCTTCCTTGTGGTGACAATCGGCGGTTTGGTTCAAATCGTACCGCTGTTCTATCTGGACAACACCATCGAAAAGGTCGAAGGCGTGCGCCCCTATTCCCCGTTGGAATTGACAGGTCGTGATGTCTATGTCCGCGAAGGGTGCTATGTCTGTCACAGCCAGATGATCCGCCCCATGCGCGACGAAGTGGAACGCTATGGCCATTATTCACTGGCGGCCGAATCCATGTATGATCACCCGTTCCAGTGGGGTTCAAAACGCACTGGCCCAGATTTGGCCCGTGTCGGTGGCCGGTATTCCGATGAATGGCATGTGGACCACCTGCGCGATCCGCAATCGGTTGTGCCCGAATCCGTGATGCCAAAATACGGGTTCTTGGAACGCAAAATGATCGATGGTGAATATATCCGCGATCTGTTGGAAACCCACCGCATGGTTGGTGTGCCATATACAGACGAAATGATTGACGCCGCGCAAGACGACTTTGCCCTGCAGGTTGACCCCTTTGGCGATACGGATGGATTGCTTGAACGCTATCCCGGTGCGCAGGTGCGCAATTTTGACGGCCAGCCCGGTATTTCCGAGGCAGACGCCTTGATTGCGTATCTACAAGTTTTGGGAACAATGGTCGATTTTTCAACCTTTGAACCTGATGCCAGCCGATAGGAGGATAAGATGGAAGAATATACCTTTCTACGTCAATTCGCAGACAGTTGGATGTTGATGTTTCTGTTTGCCTTTTTCATCGGTGTGATTTTTTGGGCCTTTCGCCCAGGCGGACAGACCCAATACCAAGATACGGCTGCGATCCCATTTCGCCATGACGATAAACCAGCCCCAAGAGGGGAGCATAAGCAATGAGCGTTAAAGACAAAAAAGACCAAAACAATCAGGTGCCAACCACTGGCCACAGCTGGGACGGGATCGAAGAATTCGACAACCCGATGCCGCGCTGGTGGTTGTGGACATTTTATGCCTGTATCGTGTGGGCCATCGGATATTCGATCGCCTATCCTGCTTGGCCAATGATTTCCAAGGCAACACCTGGGTTGCTAGGGTTTTCCACCCGCGCCGAGGTTGCCAAGGATATTGACGCTGTTGAACAATCTTTGGCCCAGATCAATGCGACCTTGGCCAATGCCGAATTGACCGAAATTTCAGCTGATCCCGAATTGCTGGGCTATGCCAAAAACAAAGGTGCGGCCGTGTTTCGCACATGGTGCGCGCAATGTCACGGATCGGGCGCTGCGGGTGTTCAGGCCAATGGTTATCCGAACCTGCTGGATAACGACTGGCTGTGGGGCGGCACGATGGAGGATATCCACCTGACCATCACCCACGGTATCCGCAACACATCCGACGATGACGCACGTTTTTCTGAAATGCCAAGTTTTGGCGAAATCTTGGAAAAAGAGGAAATTTCCCAAGTGGCCAATTACGTCATGTCCCTGACCGGCGATCCGCAGGATATCGATCAGGTGGCTGCGGGCGAAACCGTTTATTTGGACAACTGTGCGGCCTGTCACGCGGATGACGGTACGGGCGATCGGTTTCAGGGCGCGCCAAATTTGACGGATGCCATCTGGCTTTATGGCGATGGTTATGACAACATCGTGGCCCAAGTTTCCAAGGCCCGCAATGGCGTTATGCCGAATTGGAACACCCGTCTGGACGAAGCTGAAATTCGCGCGGTTGCCGCCTATGTTCACAGTTTGGGTGGTGGCGAATAAGTTTTTGTTTGCGTTATAACATTTAGATTGTTTTGGGCGTTCTATGATTAGGACGCCCTTTCATTGTCTGACATGTGATTAAGTCAAAGGATCATTGATGGATTTTTTCAATCTACCCGCTCTGTCTATGCTGCAAGCTGTGGCGTATTTTGCTAAATCAGGTTCGGTATCGTAAGCATCACAGGCCATGGGAATTAGCAACGCCCATTTGCAGCAACATTTTCACGCACTTGAGGCCCAACTGGGTCAACAGCTGTTTGAACGGCGCGACAAACATTTGGTTTTTACTGAAACTGGGAAAGTGTTGGCAGAAGATTTGGTTTCTGGATTTTCCACCATCACGAATGGTTTACGCAAAAGTGCGGGAATTGTGCGTCCTGCAAGCGTTTGCATTACGACTCCGCCCTGTATGTCATTTAATTTTCTGATGGGGCTCTTACCCAAGTTTCGTCAAAAATTCCCTGATATTAAAGTGACCTTAAATCCACTCGCAATCGGTGAAGACCTTGTGAGTTGGGATAGTGATTTATTGATTTCTGCTGTCGGTGTGGGGGAACGGCCAGATCGCTGTGATTATTTGTTCAGCAGCGAACTTAGTCTTGTCGCTACGAAAAATTTGATTCGCCAATATGTGAAACAGGGGGTGACCAAGTTACCTTTGGTGATAGATGAACGCCAAGCCGAGGCGGGGCACGGCATAGAATTGCAGTCATTCTTAGAGGTGCACAATGGGTCAGTCGAAACGCTGTCGGAATATGAATGTTTGCCAATGATTTTATCAGGGCGTGCAGCTGGTGTGATTGATAGCTATTTGGTGCGCGAACAGCTTGCAAACCACAGTTTAACGCGCTTGAAAGTGTTGGGACCACGCCGTGATTATGTAATCATGCATAAAACCCAATTCCCGGATATTCCTGTCACATCATTGGTGACATGGCTGGCAAACGAACTGAACCCAGATCCCGAACCGGTATAGGCGCGCATCATATTTCGGCTCGGTTTTGATCCAGATCAAGGCATCAGTCATCGACTTTGTTAGATACAGGTCAACGATCTGATCAGAAAGAGCAAAACGTGGCTAACGATTCCCAAAATACTCCGCCCGATTTATACATGTCGCGTGAACCGATTTTCCCTCGGCGTGTGTCAGGACAATTTCGAAATCTGAAATGGTTTCTGATGGCTTTCACCTTGGGGATTTATTATTTAACGCCCTGGATCCGCTGGGATCGCGGCGCATCTATGCCCGATCAGGCGGTATTGGTTGATCTTGCATCGCGGCGCTTTTATTTCTTTTGGATCGAAATCTGGCCGCATGAATTTTATTTCATCGCGGGTTTGCTGATTATGGCTGGATTGGGGTTGTTTTTGTTTACCTCGGCCTTGGGGCGGGTTTGGTGTGGATATGCCTGTCCGCAAACGGTTTGGACCGATTTGTTTATCTTGGTCGAACGCTGGGTCGAAGGCGACCGCAACGCCCGTCTGCGGCTGCATCGTCAGGAAAAATTGGACCTGCGCAAAATTCGTCTGCGGGTCACAAAATGGATCCTATGGCTCTTGATTGGTGTGGCCACCGGCGGTGCATGGGTGTTTTATTTTGCCGATGCGCCAACTTTGTTGGCGGACTTGTGGGCGTTTCAGGCCAGCCCCGTCGTTTATACCACCATTGCAATTTTGACGCTGACCACCTTTGTGTTTGGCGGATTTATGCGCGAACAGATTTGCATCTATGCCTGCCCATGGCCCCGTATTCAGGCCGCCATGATGGACGAAGAAACCCTGACAGTTGGATATCGCGACTGGCGCGGTGAACCACGCGGCAAACACCGCAAATCCGAGGATGCGGATCAATTGGGTGATTGTATCGATTGTATGGCCTGTGTGAATGTGTGCCCCATGGGGATTGATATTCGCGATGGTCAGCAATTGGCTTGTATCACCTGTGCGCTGTGTATCGATGCCTGTGACGATGTGATGGACAAAATCGGCAAGCCGCGCGGTTTGATTGATTATCTGGCCCTGTCTGATGAAACACGCGAACGGGCAGGTCATGCGCCGCGGCCGATCTGGCGCCATGTGTTCCGTCTGCGTACAATGATCTATACCGCGCTGTGGTCGGCAGTGGGTATTGCCCTAGTCGTGGCCCTGTTCGTGCGCCAAGACATCGAATTGACCGTCGCACCGGTGCGCAACCCGACCTTTGTCACCCTGTCCGACGGTACCATCCGCAACACATACGAAGTCCGCCTGCGCAACAAAAACAGCGTGGACAGTGTGTTCAATATTACCGTGCGCGGCGATGTCAGTTATTATGTCGAACTAGAGGGCAGCGCCTATCAATCCATCGATGTTCCCGCCGACAGCACCTATTTGCAGCGTGTCTATGTTCTGGCCCCCAAGGGATCGGCGCCTGCGACAAACGAAGTCACCGATCTGCGGATCTGGGTTGAGGATCTGTCATCTGGCGAACGCGCCTACAAAGATACGGTATTCAATGGAAAGGCAAACAAATGACAATGGAAAAACGCTTTACAGGAAAACACATGCTGGCGGTGTTCGCACTGTCCTTTGGTGTGATCATCGCGGTGAATTTGACCCTGGCATTCAAGGCGGTCAGCACCTTTCCCGGGCTTGAGGTGAAAAATTCCTATGTCGCCAGTCAGGATTTTGATGCCCGCCGTCAGGCACAACAGGCGCTGGGCTGGACCAGTGCGGTGACATATGACGCAGGCCAAGTGGCATTAAACATCACAGACGCCGCAGGTCAGCCTGTGCAGGCCGCGGATATCGGTGTGTTGATTGGGCGCAAAACCACTGTCGAATACGACAGCTATCCGGTGATGACATTCGATGGAACGACCTATCGCGCGGCTGCTGATTTGGGGCCAGGTGTTTGGATCGTCAAGGTGACCGCACAGTCTGAGTCTGGCGTAACCTTTGAACAGCGGTTGGATTTATGGGTTTCTGAATAAAGGCGATTGATTATGACACATGCCCCCATTTCTGCCTGTCCCGCCTGCAATGCGGCGCCCATGGCGCAAAACCTAGCAGACACGGACCATATGGCAGGGCATATTTTGCTAAATGTGCCAACTGTGCATTGTGCGGTATGTATTTCGTCGATCGAAAAAACGCTAAATACCATTGATGGCGTGAAAGAGGCGCGGGTTAATTTGACCCTGCGCCGTGCAACAATTGATACGACCCGTCCCATTGATGTGCAGGTGTTTATTCAGGCCTTGGACCAGATCGGATATCCAGCGCACGAATTGGATGCATCCCTGTTGGGGCAATCTGCCATGGAACAGGCCGCGCGGCGGTTGCTGACCCGTTTGGCCGTGTCTGGATTTGCCATGATGAATGTCATGCTGTTGTCTATCGCAGTCTGGTCTGGGGCCGAAGGCATCACACGCGACATGTTCCATTGGATTTCTGCGCTGATTGCGGTGCCGGCCACGCTTTATGCAGCCTATCCGTTTTTTGCAAATGCCTGGGGCGCGTTGCGGGGACGTGTGTTGAATATGGATGTGCCTATATCCTTGGCGATCCTATTGGCGCTGGGGACATCGATTTATGAAACATCCCTGTCTGGGGAACATGCTTATTTTGATGCGGCAATTTCGTTGACGTTTTTTTTGTTGGCTGGCCGTTATCTGGATCATCGCACCCGATCCATTGCACGATCCGCCGCGCAAGAATTGTCAGCCCTAGAGGTCACCAAAGCCGTTATTCGCAAAGACGGTCAGGACACAACCGTGCCCATATCACAGGTGCAGGTGGGCGATACGGTCATCCTGCGTCCGGGGGCCAGAATGCCGTTGGACGGTGTTGTGATCCAAGGGCAGTCAGAAATTGACCGATCCATTTTAACCGGTGAAACCCGCCCTGAATTTGTGACCATTGGATCCGAATTGCGCGCGGGCGAAGTGAATTTAACCGGCCCCTTGGAATTGCGCGCAACTGCGGTGGGCCAAGACACGTCATTGGCGAAAATTTCGCAGCTGGTTGCCATCGCCGAAAGTGGGCGTTCTAAATATACCTCAATCGCGGATAAGGCAGCGCAGCTTTATGCGCCGGGCGTGCATATCCTGTCTGCGCTTAGCTTTGTTGGGTGGTATCTGTATTCACAGGACCTGCGCATGGCATTGAACATCGCGGCGGCGGTATTGATTATCACCTGTCCCTGTGCGCTGGGTTTGGCCGTACCAGCGGTGACAACGGCCGTGTCAGGCCGTCTGTTCAAAAAGGGTTTGTTGATCAAAAGCGCAACAGCCATCGAACGTTTGGCGCAGGTGGATACGGTCGTTTTCGACAAAACGGGCACCCTGACCGATGGGAATCTGACCCTGATCGATTTGCCTGCCGCCACCGCAGAACAATTGCAGATTTCGCATGCTTTGGCGCGGGCCTCGGCGCATCCCTTGGCGCAGGCCATGGCGGCCGCGCTGTCGGAGCAGGGGGTCGCAGAAATCCGGTTGGATCAGGTCCAAGAACACCCAGGCTATGGTGTATCGGCGCTATATGGGGGGCAGCAGGTGCGCATGGGGCGCGCAGAATGGGTCGGTGCAACCGCGCGCGATCATACGGCCACATGGGTGCAAATTGATGGGGAAATTCTGGAATTTGCCTTTGCCGACCAAATGCGGGGTGGTGCAGCGGATCTGATTGCAGATTTGCAACAGGCTGGCATTGACGTGCAAATCCTATCTGGCGATGGTTTGGCACCTGTATCGCGCGTTGCTGCGGCGTTGGGGGTGACAGCCTATCGCGCCAATCAAACGCCCGAATCCAAGGCCGCCCATATCACGCAGTTGCAGGCCCAAGGCCGCCATGTCTTGATGATCGGAGATGGATTAAACGACACAGCCGCACTGACATCGGCACATGTGTCGATTTCGCCTGCCACCGCACTAGACGCGGCGCGTGTTGCGTCTGATGTTGTTTTTCTGGGACAGCGGTTGGACAGTTTGATTGGGGTAATCGCCCTGTCCAAAACTGCGCAGCGCCGCATACGGGAAAATTTCCAATTGGCGAGCCTGTACAATGTGTTGGCGGTCCCAATTGCGATTGCGGGGTTTGCGACGCCTTTGATTGCGGCCTTGGCAATGTCACTGTCGTCCATTACGGTCACCCTAAACGCATTACGGATGAAATAATGGATGTTCTGATTTATCTGATCCCGATTTCAATTTTTCTGGGCGGTGTCGGGTTGATAGGGTTTTTATATACACTGCGCTCGCGCCAATATGACGACCCGGAAGGGGACGCACAGCGCATATTAACCGGTGAATGGGATGATCGCCCGAAACCAGACTAATGGATCGGACGATGCTTTGCGTTTAGCTGGGCGACAGGGTGGAACAGTTGATATCGCGCGATTGCAGTCGCCGACAGGCTTGATCCGCATTTGTCTGCGATAGCCCTTGGAATGTTGCCTCAAACCCGCGGGAATTCTGACGCACTTTGCGCAGCGATCCCTGCAGCATATCAATTTCCGCAAGTGCCGTTTTCAACAACATTTTTTCGGCGGCATAGCGGCTGGGATATTTGCCGATGGAAATGCCCCAGTTTTGTGCATTTGATGCGGATGCGCGGCTGACCACTTTGGTCTGGGATGCAGTGCTGGTTCCATTGGTCACAGTCGCGGGCTTGAATGCGGCTGGACGCAATTTAGGTGCGGGCACGGATGCAATCTTGGCCGTTTTGGGCTGCGCCTGTTCTGGCGCCGCGGGAACATCAAGACGGACATTTTTCGCCATTTTCAGCGCCTGTTCGATATCCTCTTTCAGGTCTACGTTGACCACCAGTGTGGGGGCCGACGTCTCAGGGCGCAGTTTGGGGCGTAAACTCTTTTCCGGTGTGGTATCCAGACGCACGGTGCGCCCATAGGCCCCGCCGGTGTTGGCCGGATCATGTTTGGCCAGTGCGGTGGCCTGGTAACTGGGGCGTTTCGGTTTTTGTAATGCGACACGGCTGGGGGCCTTGGAAAATCCCAAATCCATCAATTTCGCCACTTGGCGGTTGCGCGATGCCGTGGATTTGCCGCCGAATACCGTGGTAATGATCCGTTCGCGGCCCCGTTCTGCTGATGCCGTCAGGTTATATCCTGCCGCGCGGGTGAACCCCGTTTTGATCCCATCTGCCCCGCGGTAATTCGACAAAAACCGGCTATTGGTGTGATTGACATTGCGCACACCTGCGTAATCGCTGCGGCGCGAAAACAGGTTGTAGTAGGCCGGATAATCGTAAAACAAATGCCGACCCAAGACGGTCATATCCCGCGCAGTCGACAGATGGCCCGATTGCGTTAATCCGTGGGCGTTTTTGAATGTGGTGCGTGTCATGCCCAGGGCCTGCGCCGTGCGGTTCATGCGGCGCGCGAATGCGGCTTCGGATCCCTCGATCGCTTCGCCAATGGCCGTTGCAGCATCATTGGCCGATTTGATGGCCGCCGCGCGGATCAGATAGCGCAGTTTGATTTTTTGACCTGTTTTCAGCCCCAAACGCGATGGGGGTTCGGATGCTGCATTGCGCGACACGCGCACCATGGTGTCCAAACTAATTTCGCCATTTTCCACGGCCTGAAATGCGACATACAATGTCATCATCTTGGTTAAGGATGCAGGATGTAATCGCGTATCAGCATTTTCTGAGTGCAACACTTTGCCGTTGCGGGCGTCCATCACCAACGCAGCATAGGGCGCACTGTACGAAGCAGACGCGAATACCGTAATAATCAAAAGAAATGCTATACCCACGCGCCAAAGGTAAGCCGGCGCAAACTGCCGTCTAAACAAGGTTCCGTTCCTTTTACTGCCTCATGTCGGATTCCCGACTTATATTTATTTTTTACAATCCTAGCACATTTATTTCCCTGAATAAAGTATTCATTTGCAATGATTTTTTGGGAAATTGGGATAGGATTTAATACATATTGGGGTTTTTGTGGTCCGACCTACTAAACCGTGATTTTAATGAAAAAGGCGGCAGAATATTGGGCGCATGCCTTTTCATCGGGCGCAGATCAATTATATAAACACCTACCAACGAAAACCAATGCAACCCACTGACACAGTACGGATACAGTAGCGATGTCGCAAAACCACGACGACGATACAGACCAGAGCATTTTGACCAAACCAAAATCAAAGACGCGGCGGGCGCCTTTGTACAAGGTTATGTTATTAAATGACGACTATACGCCGATGGAATTCGTTGTTGCAGTTCTGGAACGGTTTTTCGGTATGTCGCATGCGCAGGCCTTTGAAATTATGTTGACTGTCCACAAAAAGGGCGTGGCGGTTGTGGGTGTGTTCAGTCACGAGATCGCCGAAACAAAGGTGGCCCAAGTCATGGATTTCGCGCGTCGTCATCAACACCCTTTGCAATGTACGATGGAAAAAGAGTAAAGGGATCAAAGCAACCACGATAAGGTGACTTTGAGCGATGTTTTCTGACAGATATTCCTTTGCCATGCGCGATGGCGCTGACTTGATCCCAAGTGGGGCAAGCTGTGTTGTGTTTAACGCAACAGATACCAGTGAATTGGTCGGTGTGTCCGGCGACATCACGGTTGTGCAGGGTTTTGCCCCCTTTGTGGATCGGCTCAGCACAGCAGGCGTTCGTGTGATCCAGCAGGCCCAAGGCGCGTTTGATTTTGCAGTTGTGTTGTTGCCCAAATCCAAAAAACAGGCGCGGGATTTGATTTATCAGGCGACCCAAGTCGTGCCGCAGGGCGTTGTATTGGTCGATGGCCAGAAAACCGACGGCATTGATAGCATCTTGAAAGATGTGAAAAAATACGTCGACCTTAGCGCGCCGATATCCAAGGCACATGGTAAACTGGCGTGGTTTTCAACCCCAGCACAGTTCCCCGATTATGCAGACACGGGCACCCAATTGCCCCAAGGTTTTACCACCGCTGCGGGCGTATTTTCCGCCGATGGTATCGACCCCGCGTCGCAGTTGCTGGCCAAGTCATTGCCGCCTTTGCGCGGTGTTGTGGCCGATTTAGGGGCGGGTTGGGGATATTTGACCCACGCCGTATGTGACAGCCCTGCGATTGCCCAAATTTTCGCGGTCGAGGCTGATTTCGCATCACAGCAGCTGATTTCAAAAAATGTCTCGGATGATCGCGTTGTGCCCGTTTGGGCCGATGCCACGCAATGGCGCGCGCCCAAGCTGCTTGATGCTGTGGTGATGAACCCCCCGTTTCATGTCGCAGGGCGGGCGGATCCGGCCTTGGGGCAGGCGTTTATCCGCAATGCTGCCGCGAATTTATCACCACAAGGGCAATTATTTATGGTGGCCAATCGGCATTTGCCCTATGAATCGGTCCTAGAGGCCAGTTTTCAATCGGTCCAAGAGCTGTCGGGCACGCCCCAGTTCAAGGTTTATCATGCGGCGCGCCCAAAACGCACGAAACGCTAAGACGCACCGCATAATAGGAGAGATGGGATGAGTTTTTCGATCGAGGGCAAAACCGCGATTGTGACGGGTGGGGCCAATGGTATCGGTTTGGCCATTGGGCGTCATTTTGCGGATCATGGGGCGAATGTTATGTTTGCCGACATGGATGAAAAACGCCTAAAGAAAGAGTTAGAGGATTTCCCAGATGACGGCAATGTGCGGTTTTTTGCGGGCGATTTGCGCGAACGGCTGACGGTTGCCAATTTGTTGTCGGCAACGATTGATGCCTTTGAAAATATTGATATTTTGGTAAATGCATCGCGTCAGGTGTTGCAGACAGATCCATTGGATGTCAACGACACATCGCTGGAAACCTTGATCGATCAAAACCTGATGACCAGTTATCGTATTACCCAGTCAGTGGCCAAGCGGATGATAAAACAGGCCGTGGATGATCCATCTGATCGTCCTGCGGGATCGATCATTAACCTGTCATCTATCGCGGCGAACTCGGTACAAAGAAATATGTTGGCCTATTCGGTATCAACCGCTGCATTGAACCAAATGACCCGCGCGATGGCCATTGAATTGTCGCAGCATAATATTCGTGTAAATGCCGTGGCCTTTGGGTCGTTGATGTCGGCCAGCCTGCAATCCGCGCTTAAGGAAAATCCAGAGTATCGCCAAGAGATTGAGGACAAAACCCCACTGGGTTGGATCGCCTCGGCAAACGAAGTGGTCGAGGCCACACAATATTTGGCGTCAGACGCATCGCGATTTATGACAGGTCACATAATGACACTAGACGGCGGGCGCAGTTTAGTCGACAGTGTCAAGGCATCTGCACACTAGAAAGGATGGTTTATGACCGACATGTTTGACACTCAAAAACAAACCGCAAGTGCGTGGTTCAGAACGCTGCGTGATGAAATTGTCGCCGCATTTGAAGGGCTTGAACAGTCGCATAGCACAGGTCCCTTTGCGGATATGGATCCCGGTTCCTTTGAGGTTACAGAAACATCGCGCCACAGCGATGATGGATCAGACGCAGGCGGCGGATTGATGAGTGTCATGCGCGGTGGACGCGTGTTTGAAAAGGTCGGCGTGAATATTTCCACGGTCTATGGTGTTTTGGGTGAACAGGCACAGCATGCCATGGCCGCCCGTAAAGGCATACCCGGGATGAAGGATGATCCCCGTTTTTGGGCCAGTGGCATTTCATTGGTGGCCCATATGCGCAACCCGCACTGCCCAGCGGTGCATATGAATACGCGGATGTTTTGGACACCGCATGCGTGGTGGTTTGGCGGCGGGTCCGATTTGAACCCCTGTTTGGAATATGAACAAGATACCCAACATTTCCACGACACCCAAAAACAGCATTTGGCGCGCCATGGCGATGGCCTGTACCAAGAGCTAAAGGAATGGGCCGACGAATATTTCTATATCCCCCATCGGGGCCGCGCACGCGGTGTGGGTGGTGTGTTTATGGATGATCGCTGCACGGGCGATTGGCAGGCCGATTTTGAACTGACCCAAGATTTGGGACGCGCGTTTTTGCCGGCCTATGTGCCGTTGATCGAAAAACGCCGTGTGCAGGATTTCACCGATGCGGATAAAGATGCGCAGTTGGTGCATCGTGGGCTCTATGCTGAATATAACTTGGTGTACGATCGTGGCACAAAATTTGGGTTGCTGACCGGGCATGATGCGAATGCTGTGTTGATGAGTCTGCCACCGCTTGCCAAATGGGTCTAAGAACGAGGCGATAGATGGCATTACCCCAAGACTTGGCAGATATTGTCGGCCCATCACATGTTTTGACAGGTGATGACACGGCCCCCTATGCCATGGATTGGATCAGGGTTTATCCTTCGTCCCCTTTGGCCGTGGTCCGACCACAAAATACCCAGCAGGTGGCGCAGATCGTGCGCTATGCCAATGACCATGGCGTGGCCTTGGTTCCGATGGGGGGCAACACGGGGCTCAGTGGGGCAACACAGGCCAATGGGGCCGTGATCGTCAGTTTGGAACGTATGAACGCCATTCACGACATTCGCCCCGCCGCGCGGATTGCGGTTGTTCAGGCGGGGGCTGTGTTATCACAGGTGCATGCCGCGGTTGATGACCATGATATGGTATTTCCCGTCACCTTTGGTGCGCGTGGGTCGGCCACCATTGGTGGGATACTGTCCACCAATGCAGGCGGATCAAATGTGTTGCGCTATGGCAATACCCGCGACCGTGTGATGGGGATCGAGGCGGTGTTGCCTGATGGGCGCGTGTTAAACGCGATGTCGCAGCTGCACAAAGATAACTCAGGCTATGATCTGCGCCATCTGTTGATGGGGGCCGAGGGGACATTGGGCATTATCACCGCGGCCGTGTTGAAATTGGCACCCAAGCCCAAGGCCTATGCCACCGCGATGATTGCGGCACGGTCACTTTCCGATGCCTTGGACGTATTGAACGACCTACAGGATGCCACCGGTGGCGGGGTTGAGGCGTTTGAATACATGCCGCGTGATTATGTTCAGGCGCATTTGGATCACAAACCCAACGCGCGCGCACCATTCGATGAAATGTATGACGTCAACATCATGGTGGAAATCGCAACCACCGTTGACGATATGGCACGGCCCAATTCTGCGGGGCAAATTTCATTGGTATCTTTGTTGGAACACACCTTGGCCCAGTTTTTGGACCGTGGCGCAATATTGGATGCGGTTGTTGCGCAAAATTCGGCACAGCGGGCCGAAATGTGGGACCGACGCGAAGCGGCCGCTGAATTGACCCTGCGCCTGCCCAATCTGGTCAACAATGATGTGGCTGTCCCGTTGGATCAGGTGCCTGTGTTTTTGGACCGTGCCGATGTGGCGTTACGCCAAGTCGACCCGGGCCTGCGCCTGATGGTCGTTTCGCATTTGGGCGATGGCAATATTCATTATGCGGTGTCGGCCAGCACAGCTGATCCCGCGATCAAGGACGCGATCATGCAGTGCGTCGAAGATATCGTATTGGATCTGGGCGGCAGTTTTTCGGCAGAACACGGCATAGGTCAGGCCAAATTACCATCTATGCGCCGCCGCAAAGACCCCGTTGCCCTATCGGTGATGGGGCAGATTAAACGGGCCTTGGATCCCAATAACATCATGAACCCCGGCAAATTATTGCCCGATTTGGATTAGGTCAGGCGCGTCCTATCCGCGCCAGCCAAAACGTGCGGCAGACAAAACTAGTTCAGTCAAAACTAGCGCCAGTCAAAGAAATTGGGACCACCCTGTTCCAATAATTTTCGCGCCATGGCACGGCCCATTTCTGCACCGTCCTCGATCGCGCCAGTTTGATCGTCGGCAACTGATTCGGATCCGTCAGGGCGAATAACTTCGCCGCGCAAACGCAGCGTTGTGCCGTCCAATTCGGCCAGCCCGGCAATCGGCGTTTCACACGACCCGTCAAGAGCCGCCAAAAACGCACGTTCAGCGGCCAAGCGCTGTCCCGTCGGGGTGTGGTGGATTGCAGCTAACATATCTGCCGTGGCGGAATCATTACTGCGGCGTTCGATGCCGATGGCCCCTTGGGCGACAGCCGGCAGCATAATGTCCGTGTCGATAAAGCTCTTGGCGATATGCGCCATGTCCAAACGCTTTAGCCCAGCCGCGGCCAAAAATGTGGCATCTGCCACCCCGTCTTCTAACTTTTTCAGACGGGTTTGCACGTTTCCACGAAATTCAACCACCTCAAGATCAGGGCGTTTCAGCATCAACTGCGCGCGGCGGCGCAGGCTGGATGATCCCAGTTTTGCGCCCTCGGGCAGATCGGCCAATCCATCGTGCGACAGTGACACAAATGCATCACGTACGTCTTCGCGCGGCAGATAGGTATCCAGTATCAGCCCATCAGGCTGCAACGTTGGCATATCCTTCATCGAATGAACGGCTATGTCAATTTTTCCTGACAGTAGGCCCTCTTCGATTTCTTTGGTAAATAATCCCTTGCCGCCAATTTCTTTTAGGGGGCGATCTAGGATGCGATCCCCTGTTGTTTTGATGACAATAATTTCAAAGCAATCTTCTGATAAATCAAAGGCTTGTGATAGCCGCGATCTGGTTTCATAAGCCTGTGCCAATGCCAAAGGAGAGCCACGGGTTCCGATTTTCAAAGGCGATGCGGGGGTTGGATATACATTGTTCATATGTTTTATTTACTCGGGCAGTTAAGGTTAGACAAGCACACTTTACTTGACATCTGATCGATTTGGCGTGACGAAAGCAATAAAAAAGGAAATCCAATGGCGAATAATAAAACGATTTTGCGGGCTTTGGCGGGGGAAACACTGGATACACCGCCCATTTGGATGATGCGCCAAGCGGGCCGTTATTTGCCTGAATATCGTGCGACACGGGCGCAGGCGGGCGATTTTTTGTCCCTGTGCTATAACAGTGATCTGGCCGCCGAGGTCACATTGCAGCCCATTCGCCGTTATGGATTTGATGCGGCGATTTTGTTTGCTGATATTTTACTGCTGCCCCAAGCCTTGGGCGCTGATTTGTGGTTCGTAACGGGCGAAGGCCCGCGTATGTCAACCACAACAACACAGGCCGAATTTGATCAGCTGCGGTCCGTTGGTGATATTCACGAAACCCTAAATCCCGTTTATGAAACGGTGCGCATTTTGGCACGTGAACTGCCCAAGGAAACGACATTGATCGGATTTGCAGGCGCGCCATGGACGGTTGCCACCTATATGATCGCAGGCCGCGGATCCAAGGATCAGGGCGCAGCACATGCGCTGAAATCGGAAAATCGCGCAGTGTTTGAACAGATCATTGATCGTTTGACAGATGCGACCATCGAATATCTGGCCGCCCAAATCGATGCGGGCGCCGAGGTTGTGAAACTGTTCGACAGCTGGGCCGGATCGCTGAAAGGGCAGGATTTCGATGATTTCGCGCTAAAGCCCGCGCAAAAAATTATTGCGGCGTTGAAAGCCCGCTATCCAAATACGCCAATCATCGCGTTTCCCCGCGAAGGGGGCGACCGTTACATCGGGTTTGCCAAGGCAACGGGCGCAGATTGCGTTGCGGTTGATAATTCTGTGTCTGCGGAATGGGTTGCCGAACATGTGCAGCCTGATGGCTGTGTGCAGGGTAACCTAGCATCGCATCATATGGTGACAGGCGGTCAGGACTTGGTGGATGAAACCCGCCGCATTGTGCAGGCCCTGTCCAAGGGACCACATATTTTCAACCTTGGCCATGGTATTACACCGGATGCAAACCCGGACAATGTTCAGTTGATGATTGATACGGTGCGCGGGGCCTGACCTGCGCATTACGCCCGATGTTGTAAAAATAATTTGTACATATGTGGCACGGGTCCTTGTTTCGCGGGGAAAGGGTATCTAAATCATGAAACATGATGAAATTACCCTTTTTGCCCAAAAAACCGACTGTTGCCACCGTGCGTCTGTCTGGCATGATTTCCGCGTCGGGCCGCGGCAGTTTGAATGACCGTGCAATTGGCCCGGTGTTAGAGCGCGCCTTTAAGAAAGGCAAACCATCTGCCGTGGCGCTGTTGATCAATTCGCCGGGCGGATCGCCTGTGCAATCGTCGCTGATTGGGTCGCGCATTCGGCGGTTGGCCGATGAAACCAATGTGCCTGTTTATGCCTTTGTCGAAGATGTCGCAGCATCAGGTGGGTATTGGATTGCTGTGGCAGCAGACGAGATCTATGCCGATGCCACATCAATCGTTGGATCAATCGGGGTCATTTCCGCAGGTTTCGGGTTCCAAGATTTCATCACCCGCCACGGCGTGGAACGGCGCGTTCATACAGCGGGCAAATCAAAATCCACGTTGGACCCATTCCAACCACAAAAACCAGAAGATATCGAGCGTCTGCACCGTATATTGAACGAAATGCACACCGCGTTCCAAGACCACATCACCGCCCGCCGCGGCACGCGGTTGGTCGGGGATCAGGATTTGTTTACAGGTGAATTTTGGACAGGACAAAGCGCGGTCGATTTGGGTTTGATTGACGGGTTGGGCCATATGGATGACGTGCTGCGCAAACGGTTTGGCGAAAAACTGCGCTATCGTCACTATGGTGTGAAAAAATCAATTGGCCAACGCATTGGCATGGCGGTTGCGGATGGCGTGACAACCTATGTTCAGGAACGCGCTGCCTTTGCTCAGTTTGGATTGTAATCATGATTATCAAAGCAGTCGTTTTATTTTTAATCCTCATCGGTGTTTTGGCGATGTTTGGTAAACTGCACGTGATTGCGCCCAAATCCATTCGCACCCGAAAATGCCGCAAATGTGGGAAATTTCAAATCGGACGAACCAAGTGTTCGTGCAACCAACGGTAAATAATCATGGCATGGGTTTTGACAGCTTTCGGGTTCGTTTTATTGGTCGTTGCGGGCGATTTTTTGGTGCGCGGTGCTGTGAACCTTAGCCTGCGGTTGGGCATACCTGCGTTGATCGTGTCGCTAACGATTGTGGCATTTGGCACCTCGGCGCCTGAATTATTGGTGGCCATTCAGGCTGCGCTGCAGGGTGTGTCTGGCATTGCGATGGGGAATGTGGTCGGTTCAAACATCGCGAATGTCCTGTTGGTTCTAGGGGTGCCCGCGTTAATTTCGACCATGGACACGAATGGATCAGATTCCCGCAAAAGCTTGGTCTTTATGCTTGGCATATCAGTTTTGTTTATTGCGCTGGCATTTACGGGACAATTTGGCATGTGGCAGGGCTTGGTTCTTTTGGCGGCGCTGGCGCTGGTTCTGGGCGAAAATATATATGACGCACGACGCCAGATGCAGCCCGAGGATGACTTGCTAGACGACCTTGAGGGCGCAGACCCCGCATTGCCGATGTGGAAAATCCTACTGTTTTTGCTGCTGGGATTGATTGGTCTGCCCTTGGGGGCCAATATTTTGGTCGATGCGGCCAGTGAAATTGCGCGCAATTTTGGTGTGTCAGACACGGTCATCGGGCTGACATTGGTTGCGATTGGAACGTCCTTACCCGAACTGGCGACAACCGTCATGGCGGCTATTCGTAAACAGGCTGACGTTGCCTTGGGCAATGTGATTGGATCGAATTTATTCAATCTTGCGGGGATCATCGGTGTTGCATCTTTGGTCGCGCCGATCAGCGTTGCGTCCGAATTTTTGACCTATGATTTGTGGGTTATGTTGGCTGTGTCGGTTCTGATGACCCCGTTTGTATTTCTGGGATGGCGATTGGGTCGCAGATGGGGCATTGTCCTGCTAGCGCTTTACGCTAGTTATGTGGTCACACTGTTATAATAAAAACAAGGATCCAAACATGCGCGCACTTGTAACGGGCGGGGCGAAACGATTGGGCCGTGCTATGGCACTGTATTTGGCAAATCGTGGCTATGATGTTGCCATCCATTACAATGGATCTGCCCAAGCGGCCCAAGACACCGTCGCAGAAATCCAAGCGCTGGGGCGCGTTGCTGTCGCGGTTCAGGCCGATATTTTGGACGAAGCCCAAGTGACACCGCTAATCGCCCAAGCCGTCGATGCGCTGGGTGGACCGCTGAATGTTTTGATCAATAACGCGTCAGTGTTTGAATACGACAATCTGGACACAGCATCGCGCCAGTCGTGGGATCGCCATATGGAAAGCAATCTGCGCGCGCCATTCGTCTTGACCCAAGAATTTGCGCGTCAGGTGCCCAAGGGTGCAATCGACAGCTGCAATGAACCCGTTGCCAGCGGATTGATCATCAACATGCTGGACCAGCGGGTGCGAAAGCTGACGCCTGAATTTATGTCGTATACCATCGCGAAAATGGGGCTGTGGGCGATGACCCAAACCACCGCACGCGCTTTGGCACCTGATGTGCGGGTAAATGCCATTGGCCCGGGCCCCACATTAATTGGCGCACGCCAAAGCAATGAGCATTTCGAAAATCAGCGCAAAAACACGGTGTTGGGGCGCGGATCTAACCCCCAAGATATCTGTGCCGCTTTGGGGTATTTTTTGGATGCTCCGGCCGTCACAGGGCAATTAATTTGCGTAGATGGCGGCCAACATTTGGCTTGGCAAACGCCAGATGTCCTTGGCGTGGAATAGTTCGCGCCAAGGTGGTGCGCCAAAAGTTGTCCCCTCTGTCAAATAACCGTCACAAAAGTTTACAAAAATGTATAAAATTCAAGGTGTTGGTGCTAACAATAAAAAAATAACATTTTGAATCAAATGCTTACAGTATTGCCTAATTTTTGTGCAAATTAACGAAATCACCAAAAAATAAGGAAAAATCCTGCGTTTCCAAAAGTTATCATCAGACTTATCCACAGGTTCCGTGGAAAGGTTTACCCTTGAATTTGGGTATGGAAAATTGCAGCGACACATAGAATCGCTGTATCACTGAAAAATCACAGGGTATCGGGCAGCATGACGGATAAAACGGGCCATCACTTAATCCAAGACTATGTGCGACAACTGGATCATTCCCCAGGCGTGTATCGCATGTTGGATGCCCAAGCGCGGGTGTTATACGTTGGCAAAGCCCGCAATCTGAAAGCACGCGTTTCAAATTATGCCCGTCCACACGGCCATTCAGGTCGCATCGCGCGGATGATTTCGGAAACCGCGCAAATGATGTTTTTGACTACAAAAACCGAAACCGAGGCTTTGCTGCTGGAACAAAACCTGATCAAGCAGCTAAAGCCGCGCTATAACGTGTTGCTGCGTGATGACAAAAGTTTTCCAAACATTCTGGTCACAGATCACGATTTCCCCCAAATCAAAAAACACCGCGGCGCTAAAAAAGAAAAGGGCACCTATTATGGCCCCTTTGCCTCGGCGGGTGCGGTGAATTATACCTTGGCGCAATTACAGCGGGTGTTTTTGCTGCGTAATTGTTCGGACAGTATGTTTGACACGCGCACGCGGCCCTGTTTGCAATATCAAATCAAACGCTGCACCGCGCCCTGTGTGGGTCGCATATCGAAATCGGACTATGCCGAGGCGGTGCGCGATGCCCAGCGGTTTTTGTCGGGGAAATCCACGCAAATTCAGGAAACACTGGCCAAACAAATGGCGGCAGCGTCCGACGCGATGGAGTTTGAGAAAGCCGCCAGCCTGCGCGACCGTATTCGCGCCATGACGCAGGTGCAAACCGCCCAAGGCATCAACCCGCGCACTGTCCCCGAGGCCGATATCATCGCCCTGCATATCGAAGGGGGGCAGGCCTGTGTTCAGGTGTTTTTTATTCGCGCCAATCAAAACTGGGGTAACCGCGATTTTTACCCCCGTATCGCCCCCGATAATTCCCATGCCGAGGTATTAGAGGCATTCGTATCGCAGTTCTACGACACCAAAGAACCGCCCAAGCAGTTGATTTTGTCCCACGACATCGAAAACGCGGATTTGGTGCAGGATTTGCTGTCCGACCGCGCAGGCCGCAAGGTGGATTTGGTCGTGCCGCAGCGGGGCGAAAAATTGGAATTGGTCTCAGGTGCCTTGCGCAATGCCAAAGAAAGCTTGGCCCGTCGCATGTCCGAAAGTGCAACCCAAGCCAAATTGCTGCGCGGGGTTGCGGATGCCTTTGATCTGGAACAGCCGCCAGAGCGGATTGAAATCTATGATAACTCGCATATTCAGGGGGCGCATGCGGTGGGGGCCATGGTGGTGGCAGGTCCCGATGGATTGATGAAAAACCAATATCGCAAATTTAATATTCAGGGCACCGATCTGACCCCCGGCGACGATTTTGGCATGATGAAAGAGGTGCTGCGCCGCCGCTTTGAACGCCTGTTGAAAGAGGATCCGCAACGCCAATCGGACACTTGGCCGGATTTGTTGTTGATCGACGGGGGTGCTGGACAGGTATCAGCCGTGCGCGAAATTATGGACGATTTGGGTGTGCAGGATGTGGCCATGGTCGGCGTGGCCAAAGGCGTTGATCGCGACCACGGCAAAGAGGAATTTCACGTCACAGGAAAACCCGTCTTTGCGCTGCAACGCAATGATCCCGTGCTGTACTATATCCAACGCCTGCGCGACGAAGCGCACCGTTTCGCCATTGGCACCCATAGGGCCAAGCGATCCAAGGCCTTTGTTGCCAATCCATTGGATGAAATCGATGGGGTAGGTGCCGCACGGAAAAAGGCATTGTTGGCCCATTTCGGATCGGCCAAGGCCGTCAGTCGCGCGAACCTGTCCGACCTAAAAGCCGTCGATGGGGTATCGGACGCCTTGGCCGAAAAAATCTATGATTTTTTCCATGACAAAGGGTCGCAATAGGCCGCGGCCCAACTGGGTTTCACATCTGTCGGATGGGCTGTTGCATGATAAACACCGCGCGCCACAGATCGCGCAACGCAGGCGGCTGCGAAATGGCATAGTTCGGCCATGGCATGCGGGGTTGCGGGCGCGGGCCGTTTGGCCGTGGATATGGCAAAAATCAAATCGCCGTCAAATGGCAAATGTGCGGGGCTGATTGCACGCGCGATCCCGTCATGGGCCGCGGTCGCCAGCCGCGCCAGCTGTGCCTTGTCCAATGTGATATCAGTGGCGATAATCCCGATTGTGGTGTTTTGGTTGGGGTGCAAGGCCCCCAATTTTGTAAGGGCTAGGTCATATATCTGTCCGTCCGTTTTGGGACTGCCCATTCCCCCATATTCACCGTTTAATTCATAGGGGGCCGCCCAAAATCGCCCCGCGCCATCGCAGGGGTTGCCAACGGGATTGGCAGCGATCATTGCCCCGATCATACCGCCCCCAGACAGGTGCAGCGATGCAGACCCCAGTCCGCCCTTGATCGTGCCACATAATGCGCCATAGCCTGCGCCGATTGTGCCCAGATCAAATTGGTCGCCCCGCGCCGCATAGGCGCGCCGCCCCAAATCGGGATAGGGTGATGTGTCCCAATCCTTGGTCCCACCATTCGCCAGATCAAACAAAATTGCGGCGGGAACGATGGGAACGGTCATATCACCCACGGCAAACCCGCGCCCCTGTTGGCGCAGTGCATCCGATACACCCGATGCCGCATCCAGACCAAAGGCCGATCCGCCAGACAGCACAATCGTATCAATGTCTGACACGGTTTTATCAGGGGCCAGCAAATCGGTGTCGCGCGTCCCCGGTGCGCCCCCCATCACGTGATAGGACGCAACAAAGGGCCGATCAGACGTGATCACGCTGACCCCTGTGCAAATGTTTGGATCACTGGCGTGCCCCACCAGAACACCATCAACATCGGTGATCAAATTTCGGGGACCGGTCTGGGGTGGGTGCTGTGTCATGTCATGATCCCTGACCGGATTGGTATGCGGCCGATCCCATCAATGTTGCAACCCATGCCAGCAGCGCGTCCATGTCCGCCGACTGCGGCACAGGCCCAGACAGGGTGCGTGTCATTGCGTCCAGGATTAGGTTGGACAGGGTTTCATCGGGCGTGACCACGGTGACATCGGTTTTGCCCCATCCAGATAGACCAGGCAAAACGGATGTCAGCGAACTGGGGTCGATGGTTTCAGGCAGTGTCACATCGGCTGTGATCTGAATGGGCGTGGCCAGGGTCGTGCCGTTCAGCGTCGCTGCATCAAGTGCGACATAGAGTTTATATTGCCCCAGTCCTACGTCAGGGATCATGGAAATTTGCCCATGCGCCGCACGCAGACCTTGGGGCAGGGTGATGTCGCGCCCTTCGATAGTGATGCGGGCAAAATCCCCATCGCGCACGACCGATGCGCGAAATCCTGTGCCCGAAACAGGTTGGCCCATCAGGGTGAATTCATCGGGCAACACGATAATGCGATGGTCCGCGTTATAAACCACGCGCAAAATTTGCACAAATTCTGCCGTAAACCCAATTGCCGGTATCGCCACATCGTCCAAGGTCACGTCATAGCGACTGGGAAATCCGCGTTGGGATACGTCGCCCACCTGCGCTGCGGGGGCATCAAACCAAGCACGTGTATCATCCATATTACGCGAATATCCCCACCCCCAATTGATGGACCACAGGATCGCTAAGCCAACTGTAAATAAAATAATGCGCTGCATGGGTCTCGCCTCTTTGCCTTTGGTGCAGATTGGCGTTAAACAGGCGGGAAAACAACCAAGAAAGAAACTGCAATGTGGGTTTTTGGCTATGGGTCGCTGTTGTGGAACCCCGGCTTTGAATATGTCGAAACGCAACTGGCGCATTTGCCGGATTATCATCGCTCTTTCTGTATGCGGTCCATTCACCACAGGGGGACGCTGGCCGACCCCGGATTGGTGCTGGCATTGGATTATACCCAAGGGGCGCGGTGTGACGGCATGGCATTTCGTGTCGCGGATGCCTGTGTCGACGAAACATTGGCATATCTGCGCGAACGCGAATTGGTGTCCTCTGCATATTTGGAAAAAGAATTGGACATCACCCTGGCAGATGGCCGTGTTTTGGCGGCCGTCACATATGTGATCGACCCCGACCATGATCAATATTGTGGTGATTTGCCACTAGACGAACAGGCCCGTATCATTGCGCATGCTGTTGGCGGGCGGGGGCCAAATTGGGAATACCTGTGCAACACAGCATCACATTTGGACGGTTTAGGGATAAACGATGCAGATTTACAATGGTTGGTGGACCAAGTTCATGCCATACGCAGCGAATAGACTTGGATTAACAGGCTAGGTCGTTTTATGGTCAACAAAGATAGAGCAACCCCCGAGGCACAAATGGATCAGCCGATACCAGCAAAGCTGCATTTTTCCCAACCGATCCGTCAAATTCTGATGATGCTGGTCGCCATGGGTCTGACAGGGGCAGGTGTGTTTATGGCACTGCCACAGTTTGTGGGCATTATGACCGCGAACATTTACCTGAACGGATTTATTTTTCTGGTCTTTGCGATTGGTGTCCTAAGCTGCATTTATCAGGTTGCACAGTTGATTTATTCGGTGCGTTGGATCGAAAATTTCGCCCAAGATTCCAGCAATCAATCATCGCGCGCCCCACAGATTTTGGCGCCTTTGGCAACCCTGTTGCGCACGCGCGGAACGCGGATGCAAATTGCGGCATCGTCAACCCGATCCATTCTGGACTCTGTTGCCACTCGCATCGAAGAGGCGCGTGAATTTACACGATATGTGGTCAACCTGCTGATTTTTCTGGGGCTGTTGGGCACATTTTATGGCTTGGCCACAACGGTGCCTGCCTTGGTCGAAACCATCCGATCGCTGGCCCCCCAAGATGGCGAAACCGGGTTCGAGGTGTTTTCCCGTTTGATGAGCGGGCTTGAGGGCCAGCTGGGCGGCATGGGCGTTGCATTTTCGTCGTCGCTGATGGGCTTGGCAGGATCGTTGATCGTGGGCCTGTTGGAATTGTTTGCAGGCCACGGTCAAAACCGATTTTACCGCGAGCTTGAGGAATGGTTATCATCCATGACGCGGCTGGGGTTTTCGTCAGGCGATGGCGAAATGTCGGGCGACAGCGCCATGTTCACGGCTGTACTGGATCAAATGTCCGAACAGATGGAGGCGATGCGCGTCATGTTCGCCCAATCTGACCAAACCCGCGGTATGGTGGACGAAAAAATATCTGATCTATCCAGCAAACTGGAACGTTTGACGGACCGCTTGGAACAAAGCGCGCCGGCCAACAGCGCCTTGGAACGTGTGGCCGAGGGGCAGGAAAAATTATTGGCCGTGCTATCTGCGATGGAACAAAATGATGCTGTCGATGCCGAAAGCCGTATGCGTCTGCGGTCAATCGACGTCCAGATGTTGCACCTGATGGAGGATGTGGCCGCAGGGCGTCAGGAAACATTGACCGCCATTCGCAGTGATATTCAGGCGCTGACCAATGCCTTGGTCCAAGCGCTGACCGAAATCGACGCAGGCAAACGGTCGGATCGGGGCTAGGGGGCCAGCATGGGGTTATCGCGGCGCACAGGACAACGGTTTCAGGCATCCATCTGGCCGGGGTTTGTGGATGCGATGACCGGCCTTTTGCTGGTATTGATGTTTGTTCTGACCATTTTTATGGTCATTCAGTTTGTGTTGCGTGAAACCATTTCAGGGCAGGAAACCGAATTAAATACGCTTAGCTTAGAAATTGCCAGTATGGCACAGGCTTTGGGCATGGAACGCAGCCGCGTGGCAGATTTGGAAACGGAATTGGGCACGCTGAGTTCCAGTTTGGTCAGCGCACAGGATCAGTTGGCAGAGCAATCCGCGTTGATTGCCGCGCTGACGCAGGAACGCGATACGCAAGCCGCTGCGCTGTCTGATGCCACCAACCAGATCACCGCGTATGAGGCACAGGTGGCCGGCCTGTTGGCGCAGCAGTCGCAAAATCAGGCCGCCATTCAGTCGCTAGAGGCGGACAAACAAGCATTGCTATCCGAACAGCAGGCCCTGTCGCTGGCCTTGGCGACCGCGCGTGATGAAATCGACCTTGCCGCAGAAGAGGCCCGCCGCAAAGCCGCCGAGCGTGACGCATTGCAAGCCTTGATCGCCAGCCTTAAGTCTGATGCCGCCGCCGCCCAAGTGCAGCTGCAAAATCAATCAACCCAAATTGCCGATCTAAATGATCAGCTTAGCGCGGCTGAGGCTGCGCAATTGGTATCCGCCGCCGCTGCGCAGGAATTGCGCAAACGTTTGGAAAATGCCGACGCTGAATTGACTGCAATGACATTGGCATTGGAACAGCAGCGTAAACAGGCCGAAGATACCTTGACCTTGTTGGCCGCCGCCGATCAGGCCAAGGCTGATTTGCAGGACAAATTAAACGATGCGATGTTTTCACTGAACGCCACGATAACCACGCAGCAGTCTGAAATAGATCGGTTGCAAACGGAAAATCGCGAAAATGCGCGTTTGATCCAAGACGGGGACTTGGCCCTTGCGGCTGCACTGGCGCGTCAGGTGGCGTTGGAACAGCAGCTACAAGCCCAACAGGCTCAAGCGCAATTGGCCCAAGACCAGTCCAAGGAACAAGAACAACAGCTGACTTCGCTGCAACAGGATCTGGTTCAGGCCTTGGCCGCATTGAAATCGGAACAAACGGCCAATGTGGAATTGGAACGGACCCAAGCGGATTTGCAAAGCCGATTGGATACTTTGCAAAGTGTGGTGGATCAATCTGATACAGCGGTCATACGCACTGCGACCTTGGAACAGAAATTGGCCGAGGCCTTGGCCAATCAGTTGTCGGCGCAAAATCAGGTCACAGATCTGCGCAGTCAGTTGGAAACTGCACTGGCCGCGCGTTTGGCGGCCGATGAATTGGCCCAAACCGAAACATCCGAGAAAGAGCGCATCAACGCGCTGTTGCAAAACGCGCGTCAGCAGCTGGCGGATGCCAGCAGCTTGGCCACCAAACAGGCCCAAGACTTGATCGCGGCAGAAAAACAAACCGCGCTGCTCAACCAACAGGTCGCGACCCTGCGACAAGAAATGCAAAAACTGCAAGGATTGCTGGAACAATCCGAGGTCAAAGATATCGAGAGCCAAGCGCAGTTGGAAAATATGGGCAATCGGTTGAATGCCGCACTGGCCCGTGTCGCATCCGAAGAACGCAAAAACCGCAAATTAGAAGAGGCCGAGCGCTTGCGATTACAGCAAGAGCGTGATCGTCTGGCCAGTCAGGCCGAAGAATTGGCAAAATACCGATCCGAATTTTTTGGCAGAATGCGTGAAATTTTGGCAGGCCAAGATGGCGTGCAGATTGTGGGCGATCGGTTTGTATTTTCGTCCGAGGTTCTGTTTGACCCCGGTCAGGCTGAATTGCAAAGCACCGGAATGGTGGAAATTGAACAGGTCGCGACCATCCTGAAATCGGTGATGAATGATATCCCCGACGGGGTTGATTGGGTTTTGCGCGTGGATGGACACACTGATAACATCCCGCTGTCGGGAACGGGTGAATTCCGCGATAACTGGGAACTGAGCCAAGCGCGCGCATTGTCTGTGGTGCGCTATATGGTCGATGATTTGGGGATGCCGGCGGACCGCATGGCGGCAAATGGGTTTGGCGAATATCAACCCATTTCCGACGAAAACACGGCCCAAGCGCGTGCCCGCAATCGCCGCATTGAAATCAAGCTGACCGAACGATAACGCGGCCCCGAAAGGCCGCGCTGTCAATCTGTACTAGGGGTGCATCAAAGGTGGATCAATCCGCCGTCAGCAGGGGCGGTTTGTCACCCGAAATCTGCCGGTTTTCTGGTCCACGAATATCCAGTTGCAATTCACCATTGCGCACCGTGACGCGTACCAAACCACCCTTGGCCAATTTGCCAAACAGCAATTCTTCGGCCAGTGGTTTTTTGATATGCTCTTGGATCACGCGGCCCAAGGGGCGTGCGCCCATTTTTTCGTCATACCCTTTGTTGCCCAGCCATTCGGCAGCCGCTTTGGTCAGTTCAAACGAAACATGACGATCCATTAACTGTGCCTCAAGCTGCAGAACGAATTTTTCGACAACCTGCAAAATGATTGATTTCGGCAATGGCGCGAAACTGATCACCGCGTCCAAACGGTTGCGGAATTCGGGGGTAAAGGTGCGTTCAATTGCGGCGGTGTCTTCGCCTTCGCGACGATCACGACCAAATCCAATGGCAGACTTGGCCTGTTCCGCAGCACCGGCGTTGGATGTCATGATCAGGATCACATTGCGGAAATCCACCGAACGTCCGTTATGATCGGTCAATGTGCCGTGATCCATGACTTGCAACAGGACGTTATAGACGTCTGGATGGGCCTTTTCGATTTCGTCCAGCAACAGAACACAATGCGGGTGCTGATCGACCCCATCGGTTAACTGGCCACCCTGATCAAACCCAACATAGCCGGGGGGGGCACCAATCAAACGGCTGACTGCGTGTTTTTCCATGTATTCGGACATGTCAAAGCGCAGCAATTCCACGCCCAGCGTGTCGGCCAACTGTTTTGCAACTTCGGTTTTACCGACACCCGTTGGGCCCGCAAACAGATAGCTGCCAATGGGCTTTTCAGGTTCGCGCAGACCGGCACGCGCCAGCTTGATCGCGGCTGACAGGGCCTCGATCGCGGTATCTTGGCCAAAGACCACGCGTTTGAGGCTGGATTCCAGATCGCGCAGGGTGGCGGCATCGTCCTTGGACACGGTTTTTGGCGGGATCCGTGCGATTTTCGCGACCACTGTTTCGATTTCTTTGACACCGATTGTTTTGCGACGCTTGCTTTCTGGCAACAGACGCTGTGCCGCGCCTGCTTCGTCAATGACGTCGATGGCCTTGTCGGGCAATTTGCGATCGGTGATGTATCGTGCGGCCAATTCGACGGCAGTTTTGATAGCATCTGCGGTATATTTGATCGAATGGTGATCTTCGAAATACCCTTTGATCCCCTTCAGGATTTTGACTGTATCGTCAACCGATGGTTCGGTGACGTCAATTTTCTGGAACCGGCGGCTTAGGGCGCGGTCCTTTTCGAAATGCTGGCGGAACTCTTTGTAGGTGGTTGATCCCATCGTGCGCAATTTGCCACCCTGCAATGCAGGTTTTAACAGGTTTGACGCATCCATCGCGCCGCCTGATGTGGCGCCGGCACCAATGACGGTGTGAATTTCATCGATGAACAAAACGGAATCTGGGTGGTCTTCCAGCTCTTGGACCACGGCCTTTAGGCGTTCTTCGAAATCACCGCGATAGCGTGTGCCTGCAAGCAACGATCCCATATCCAGCGAAAAAATGGTCGTATTTGACAAAATCTCGGGAACATCTTGGGACACGATACGCCGTGCCAATCCTTCGGCAATTGCGGTTTTGCCCACGCCTGGATCGCCAACCAACAGCGGGTTGTTTTTGCGACGCCGGCATAGCACCTGAATGCACCGCTCAACTTCATCGTGGCGGCCGATCAAAGGATCAATATCGCCCTTGGATGCTTTGACGTTCAGGTCAACGCAATATTTGGCCAATGCGCTTTCTTTCTTGGTGTCATCGCTGGTCGATCCGGACATAGATGAAAACGCATCCTCGGTGTTTTCGGCGCCACTGACGGGACGGGATTCACCAAATTGCGGGTTCTTGGCCACACCGTGGGCGATGAAATTGACCGCGTCATAGCGGGTCATGTCTTGGTCTTGTAGGAAATAGGCGGCGTTGGATTCGCGTTCCGCAAACATGGCAACCAATACATTTGCGCCAGTCACCTCTTTGCGGCTAGAGGATTGCACATGGATGAGCGCCCGTTGAATGACACGTTGAAACGCAGCTGTCGGCGCCGCTTCGGACCCTTCTATTTCGGCGATCAAGGATGTCAGGTCATCATCCAAATATTCCAGCAATGTTTGGCGCAGTTGTGGAATTTCGACGTCACAGGCCAATAAAACACGTTCCGCATCCGGTTCATCCAGTAATGCCAAAAGTAAATGTTCTAGGGTTGCGAATTCGTGCGAACGTGCGTTCGCAAGCGCAAGCGCTGCATGAATTGCGGTTTCAAGTGTGGGCGAGAATGAAGGCACGTTAGGTGCTCCTTTCTTTCTAAATGTTTGGGTCGCTCGATTACGACCCGCATATATAATGTTTGGTTCGAACTGTGGCGTGTTCAAGCCCTATTTGCGATTTTCATGCCACAAACTGTAAATTTCGCGTGAATTTCGTCAAAATTTTCAAAAATTATCCTTTCGTCGACGAATTTCAGCGAACACGTCAACATCACTGGCATTGGCCATATTTAGCGTTTCGCGGATGGCGGGGCAGTGCGGGCGCAAAAATGGGTTGGTTTGTTTTTCCAGGCCCAGTTTGACCTGCGCGGTAAAACGGCCAGCCGCACGGTCGGCCTGAATGTCGGCACAGCGTTGCATCAGGTTTGCGTTTGTCGGGTCAATTGTTTTTGCAAAGGCGGCATTGGCTAGCGTATATTCATGCCCAGAACAAATGATTGTGTCATCGCCAAGTGATGCCAGTTTTTGCAAGCTGGCCCACATCTGATCTGGGGTCCCTTCGAATAAACGTCCGCACCCCAATGCCATCAGGCTATCGGCTGTATAGGCATATCCTAGGTTTGGAAAATGGAACGCGATATGGCCCAACGTATGGCCAGAGACATCCATAATGTGACAGTCATGTGCGCCTATGGAAATGATTTGTCCATCCTCAACCGCTTGGTCTAGGGGGGGCAAACGGTGCGCGTCTGCCTTGGCACCGATGACTGTTGCACGATGCTGGGCCAAGATGTCAGGAACGGCTTGGGTGTGGTCGTCGTGATGGTGGGTGATCAAAATGTGCGACAGGTTCAGGCCGCGTTTTTGTAACGTATCTAGAATGGGCGCGGCCTGTGGTGCGTCGATCAGAATACAGCTGCCTGTGTCGGTGTCAGCGATTAGGTACGCATAGTTATCATTCAGGCATGGGATCGTAATATGTTCGAGTGTCATAGTCTTTTCCAATTTGATCAATCATGTTAGCGTCGAGTGTACGCGAATGGATGGGTGGTGCAATGCATCTAGATGTGCAGGACTTAAAAAATTTTTATTACCGCCAAACCTTGGGGCGTGTGGCGCAGCGCGCGATCCGAACGCGGTTGCTGGAATTATGGCCCGATGCAACGGGGCAAACCGTTGTGGGATACGGTTTCGCGGTTCCTTTGCTGCGTCCGTATTTGCCGCATGCCAGACGCGTCATCGGGCTGATGCCCGCGCCACAGGGTGTTATGCCGTGGCCGGCAGGGCAGCCGAATGTATCGGTACTGTGCCATGAACATAATTGGCCGATTGAAACGGGTCACGTTGATCGTTTGGTGATTATGCACGGGCTAGAGGTCAGCGATCATCCAAGTGCCATGCTAGAAGAAACACGCAGGGTCCTGGGGCCAGGGGGGCGTGTGATGTTTATTGTTCCCAATCGTGGTGGACTTTGGTCGCGTAGTGATTTGACGCCCATGGGGTTTGGGCGGCCATATTCGTTGGGTCAGCTGGAAAACATGTTGCGTTTGCATGGGTTTTCGACAGAACGCCATGCCTCGGCATTGTATATCCCGCCATCGCATCGACGCATTTGGCAAAAAATGGGTCCGATGCTGGAAAATGTCGGTCGCAGATCCCCATTTTTTGCAGGCGGTGTTTTGCTGATCGAGGCGACCACACGAGTCAATATCCCCAAAGGGCTGACACAGCGCCAGTCCAGTCGTGCCAGCCTAGCCGTCTTGGGGGGATTTGGAAAACCTGCCCCCAGGCCGGTGCCGCGTTCGTTTCAGGGGCGCGAATTGTCGAATTTGACCAAAATGGGTGGATAAGGAATCAAGAATACCGTCAAAATCAAACTGTTAAAGTCTGAAAAAATTGCGCATTACGTCGCACTTTGGCTAAGTCCACTATTTATAAGGCAATTTAGTAGCCCAAAAAAATGCTAAAGTATGTTGCTTGGAACGAAATGCTCTGTTACACCCCCGCTGGAATTACAGGCTTTGCTTCGGCATTGCATAATCAACGCCCTTGGAATTTGTATACATTTGTGTGCATTTAGCCGGGGCCAAAAACCGGAAGGGTGGACGTGTCCGAACCAGCTTCGATCTCATCCGGCATAGCCGCGCGTTATGCATCGGCCGTCTTTGAATTGGCCAAAGACGCCTCGGATCTGAAAACACTTGAGTCTAATGTTCAAGACTTAGACACTGTTCTTGCGGACAGCTCTGATATTCGTGATCTGATCAACTCTCCAGTTGTCAGCCGTGAAGATCAGGCAAACGCGATAGCAGCTGTTGCCAAAAAAATGAAATTAATGCCCATCGTCAGCAACACGCTGGCGTTGATGGCGTCTAAGCGTCGTTTATTCGTACTGCCAGCTTTGGTTGCGCAACTGCGGGCTTTGATTGCCGAAGAGAAAGGCGAAATCACCGCCGAAGTTATCTCGGCGAAAGCGATGACCAAGACACAAACAGACAAACTGGCCAAGGCGATCAAAGCGCGCATTGGCAAGGATGTAAAGATTGACGCGACTGTTGATGAAGAATTAATCGGCGGTCTTGTTATTAAGGTGGGCTCGCAGATGATCGACACGTCGATCCGCTCCAAGCTCAATTCCCTATCGAATGTAATGAAAGAGGTCGGATAAATGGGTATCCAAGCAGCCGAGATTTCTGCGATCCTAAAAGAGCAGATCACAAACTTTGGCAAAGACGCCGAAGTTGCCGAAGTAGGCCGCGTTCTGTCTGTCGGAGACGGTATCGCACGTGTATATGGCCTGGACAACGTCCAAGCCGGTGAAATGGTCGAATTCCCAGGTGGAATTCAGGGCATGGCATTGAACCTAGAGTCCGACAACGTTGGTGTCGTTATCTTTGGTTCTGACCGCGACATTAAAGAAGGTGACGTTGTTAAGCGCACCAACTCAATCGTGGACGTTCCTGCAGGCATGGGCCTGCTGGGTCGCGTTGTTGACGGTTTGGGCAACCCGCTGGACGGCAAGGGCCCAATCGATGGTTCCGAGCGTCGCGTTGCTGACGTAAAGGCGCCGGGCATTATCCCACGTAAATCAGTTCACGAGCCAATGGCGACTGGTCTGAAATCCGTTGACGCGATGATCCCGATCGGTCGTGGACAGCGTGAATTGATCATTGGTGACCGTCAGACTGGTAAAACAGCTGTGGCACTAGACACCATTTTGAACCAGAAATCGTACAACGATGCAGCTGGCGACGATCAAAGCAAAAAGCTTTACTGCATCTATGTTGCGGTTGGCCAAAAGCGTTCAACAGTTGCACAGCTGGTGAAAAAGTTGGAAGAATCCGGCGCGATCGATTATTCAATCGTTGTGGCTGCGACTGCCTCTGACCCTGCACCAATGCAGTTCTTGGCGCCATATGCGGCAACTGCGATGGCAGAATATTTCCGCGACAACGGCATGCACGCCCTGATCATCTATGATGACTTGTCAAAGCAAGCGGTTGCATATCGTCAGATGTCATTGCTACTTCGTCGTCCTCCAGGACGTGAAGCGTACCCAGGTGACGTTTTCTATCTTCACTCACGTTTGCTAGAACGTTCTGCGAAAATGGGCGACGACCATGGTAACGGTTCTTTGACAGCTCTGCCAATCATCGAAACCCAAGGTGGTGACGTATCAGCCTTTATTCCGACAAACGTGATTTCGATTACAGACGGTCAGATCTTCTTGGAAACAGAATTGTTCTACCAAGGTATCCGTCCAGCTGTGAACACAGGTCTGTCCGTTTCTCGTGTGGGTTCATCCGCGCAAACAAACGCGATGAAATCTGTTGCAGGTCCGGTGAAACTGTCACTGGCGCAGTACCGCGAAATGGCGGCATTTGCGCAGTTTGGTTCCGATCTGGACGCGGCGACACAACAATTGTTGAACCGTGGTGCGCGTCTGACCGAGCTGATGAAACAGCCACAGTATTCGCCACTGACAAACGCTGAAATCGTCTGCATGATTTTCGCGGGTGTGAACGGTTACCTGGACAAAGTCGCTGTGAAAGACGTTGGTCGCTATGAGGCGGGCCTGTTGGCGCACCTACGCGGCAAGAAAGCTGACCTGCTGGACTACATCACCAAAGAAGATCCAAAGATCAAAGGCGAAGCGGAAGACAAAATCCGCGCCGCATTGGATGAATTCGCAGCTGATTTCGCATAAGTAAGGGGACGAGGCTATGCCAAGTCTGAAGGACTTAAAAAACCGGATCGAGAGTGTTAAGAACACTCGTAAGATCACAAAGGCGATGCAAATGGTCGCGGCAGCAAAATTGCGCCGCGCCCAGGATGCAGCCGAGGCGTCGCGCCCGTACACAGAACGGTTTAACGCCGTGATGGGTGCGCTTGCGTCGTCGGTCGGTGGATCCAGCTCTGCGCCTTTGTTGTTGCGCGGAACAGGCAGTGATCAGACCCAGTTATTGGTTGTTATGACAGCCGAACGCGGTCTGTGCGGCGGTTTCAACGCAAACATCGCAAAACTTGCAAAAACACGGGCAGCCGAGCTTAAGGCTGCTGGTAAAACAGTTAAAATCTTGACTGTTGGTAAAAAAGGTCGTGATTCAATGCGCCGTGAATTCGGTGATTTGTTCGTCGGCCATGTGGATCTAAGCGGCGTAAAACGCTTGGGCTACGCAGACGCACAGGGCATTGCCAAAGATGTTCTGTCACGTTTTGACGCTGGCGAATTCGACGTGGCGACAATTTTCTATGCGAAATTTGTCAACGTGGTTAGCCAAATCCCAACTGCACAGCAGATCATTCCAGCTGAATTTGAGGCAAACGACGCCGTAGAATCCACGCTGTATGATTACGAGCCAAGCGAGGAAGCCATTCTGGCTGATTTGTTGCCTCGTGGTGTTGCAACGCAAATCTTTGCGGCGCTGCTGGAAAATGGTGCGTCAGAGCAGGGTGCACGTATGTCCGCTATGGACAACGCGACACGCAACGCGGGCGATATGATCGACAGACTGACGATTCAGTACAACCGTTCGCGTCAGGCTGTGATTACCAACGAATTGATTGAAATTATCTCGGGCGCTGAAGCGCTCTAAGAACCGGAGACGAAAACATGGCAAACGCAAAAGGCAAAATCACGCAGGTGATCGGCGCCGTTGTGGACGTGCAGTTTGATGATCATCTGCCAGAGATCCTCAACGCACTTAACACAGACAACAACGGTAAAAAACTGGTTCTGGAAGTTGCCCAGCACCTAGGTGAAAACACCGTTCGCACAATCGCGATGGACGCAACCGAAGGTTTGGTTCGTGGCCAAGAAGTAACAGACTCGGGTTCCCCGATCTCTATTCCTGTTGGAAACGCTACTTTGGGCCGCATTCTGAACGTTGTTGGCGAACCCGTTGACGAAAAGGGCCCAGTGGTCGCGAAAGAAACACGCGCTATCCACCAACCAGCACCTGAGTTCAGCGAACAATCAACTGAATCAGAAATTCTGGTAACAGGTATCAAGGTTATCGACCTGCTAGCACCATATTCCAAAGGTGGTAAAATTGGTCTGTTCGGTGGTGCCGGTGTTGGTAAAACCGTTTTGATCATGGAACTGATCAACAACATCGCGAAAGTGCACTCAGGCTACTCAGTGTTCGCGGGTGTTGGTGAACGTACGCGTGAAGGTAACGACCTGTACCACGAAATGATCGAATCCAACGTTATCAAACCTGATAACCTAGAGGAATCACAAGTGGCGCTGGTTTACGGTCAGATGAACGAACCTCCCGGTGCGCGTGCGCGTGTTGCCCTGACAGGTTTGACATTGGCCGAACAGTTCCGTGACCAATCCGGTACAGACGTTCTGTTCTTTGTTGATAACATCTTCCGCTTTACTCAGGCCGGATCCGAAGTGTCAGCGCTGTTGGGTCGTATCCCATCTGCGGTGGGCTATCAGCCAACATTGGCAACCGACATGGGTGCGATGCAGGAACGCATTACATCAACCAAAAACGGTTCGATCACATCGATCCAAGCGGTTTATGTTCCTGCGGATGACTTGACTGACCCTGCACCTGCGACAACATTTGCGCACTTGGATGCGACAACTGTTTTGTCTCGTGCGATTTCAGAATTGGGTATCTATCCTGCGGTTGACCCACTGGACTCATCATCTCGTTTGATGGACCCTGCGGTTGTTGGCGAAGAGCATTACCAAGTGGCGCGTGACGTCCAAGGTATTTTGCAGCGCTATAAATCACTGCAAGACATCATTGCGATTTTGGGCATGGACGAACTGTCAGAAGAAGACAAACTGACCGTTGCTCGTGCGCGTAAAATCCAGCGTTTCTTGTCACAGCCATTCGACGTTGCGAAAGTGTTTACAGGGTCTGACGGTGTTCAGGTTCCATTGGAAAACACAATTTCATCGTTCAAAGCGGTTGTTGCCGGCGAATACGATCACCTGCCCGAGGGTGCCTTCTATATGGTTGGCGGCATCGAAGAAGTGATCGCGAAAGCCGAAAAAATGGCTGCTGACGCGGCCTAAAGGAGGCCAAAATGGCAAACACAATGCAATTTGACCTTGTTAGCCCTGAGCGACGCCTCGCGTCGCTTGAGGTAACAGCGGTTCAGATCCCAGGCGCCGAAGGCGACCTGACTGCTATGCCTGGTCATGCACCTTTGATTACGACCCTGCGTCCTGGTATTTTGCGCGTTGAAAGCACTGAAGGCAGCAAAGAATATGTTGTCACCGGTGGTTTTGCAGAGCTGGGTGAAACCCTATCTGTTTTGGCAGAAAACGCTTTGCCACGCGAAGAAATGACACAAGAGACGTTCAAGGCATTGATCGCTGAGGCGCGTGCGGCCGTGGATAACGCGAAAGAAGTATTCAACAACGAACCAGGCCCTGTCGATGACGCGGTCAAGTTGTTGTCGGATATGGTCGCGATTGGCGGACATATCGGTTTGAGCGCTGATTGATAACGGAACAATATATTCCAATACAAAGCCCGCATCATCGATGCGGGCTTTTATCGTTTTGCCAACATAGCCATACGAATGATTGCGCGTTCGACAATGCCCATCGCTGGTGCCGTTTGATTGGCCGAGCGCAGTTGCAAATCCAAGTCTGTTAAAATTCCCAAGGCGTGTTGCAATTTTTTCGCGCCCCAATTGCCGGCTTGTCTCTGCACTTGGTCGCGGCGCGGCCCGAAAACGGGTGGGCGTAATTTTCCGATGCCATTCGCAACCCCACCCGAATCGCAGGCCACAGTGAATAGGGTGCGGAAATGTCGGGTCAGTCCGATTACCAATGTCACCGGCTGAACACCTTGTGATTGCAGGCGGCTCATGGTTGGGCCAATTTCGGCGGGTTTTCCCTCGGCCACGACTTGGATCAAATCATCCAAATCTGCCTCATTTGAAATGGGCGCGCAGGCGGCAATGTCTTGCGCGCTAAGCGGCGCCGTATCTTGGAATTTGTACAATGCGATTTTTTGCAGTGTCTGTCGGAAATCCCCAGGTTCCAATATTTTGGCCAAGTCGGCCAGATATGCCATGGCATCTGATGGCAGGTTTTGCAGCCCTGCTTGGGCGAGTTCTGCCTCGATCTCGGCGCGGGTGGGGGGATTGTCATAGATCGCAACCGCATAGGCCGATTTGTGTCCCTCAAAGGTTTTGCGCAGCGATGACGTAGGTTTCAACGCACCAGCCGTGATCACGATAGTTGCGTCACCTGTTGTCCAAGCGCCCAGACCATCAATGATGATTTTGGCAACTGTTTCTGTTGCATCCTCAATAAATACGGCACGGGGGCCATCGAAAAATCCCTTGGCCTTTAGCCCATCTTGTAACAGGGCTGGATCTTTGCGCAATTCGCTTGCAGAGTGGCGCATTAGCCGCATTTCTGTTTCTGCATTTTCGCCCAATAGGGCCTTTAACAATGCTTCGCGTTTCAGCGCGACACGCATCGCATCCGCGCCATAGATTAAAACAGCGCGGCAATCGCTTGGCGGTTTCGCGAAAAAGCTGTTTTGATCACGCGGCGCTAATTTCATGGGCGGGCCGATCGCATTTTGATTAAAATATCTGTCACCACCATATCGGCCAGCTGCACCATCAATCGCTGGTTCGCGTCGCGTGCAGATGCCAGTGACGCGGTTGTGGTTCCGGTCGACGCATAGCCGACAAATGTGCCGCGTTTGCCTGACAAAATGACCTTGGCACTGTCGGTTTGGGTTAGGGTATATGTGACCTCGCCATGGATCTGCTGGCGAAAGGCTTGCCCGTCAAAGGCCACGGCAGTTCGTTCGGTTCGTGTATCAACAGAAAAGTCCAGCCGATACAGTCCTGTTCCAGATCGGCCAAGCCGTTGTTCAAGCTGTTGGCGCAGATGAAACATGTTTTTATCTGTTGGTTCAGAATATGAAATCTGACCATAAAGCCCGCGCATCCCTTGTGTGTCATAAGCAGGCTGAAAGCCGCAGCCCGCCAAGGCTGCGACAGATATCAAAAACGCGCGGCGGCTAGACCACAACATTGACGATCCGTCCGGGGACGACGATGATTTTTTTCGGTGTTGCTCCATCCAATGTGCGAATGACGCCATCGGTGGCCAGTGCCAGTGCCTCAATTTCTTCTTTGGGCATATCCTTGGGCACACTGATTTCGGCGCGGCGTTTGCCGTTGACCTGAATGGGCAATGTTACCTCGTCATCGACCAACATTGCGGGATCCGCCTGTGGCCATGGCGCGTCGATGATCAGACCTTGGCCGCCCAGCATGGACCAAATCTCTTCGGACAGGTGGGGGGTCATGGGTGACATCAGTTGTGCCAATGTGCGGGCGGCTTGGCGTTTTGCGTCACTGCCTGCCTTGGATTTCGCCAAGGTGTTGGTAAAGGCATAGAGTTTTGCGATAGACGCGTTAAACCCAAAGCTTTCGACCCCTTGGGTCACGTCATGGATCGCTTTGTGCATATCCTTTAACAGGGCTTGGTCCTGATCATTTGCGGGCGTATCCGCATCAACCAGATCCGCCGCAATGCGATAGACGCGCGACAGGTGTTTGTTCGCGGCCTCAGCGCCCGCGGCTGTCCATTCAACATCGCGTTCGGGTGGGCTGTCGGACAGGACAAACCATCGCGCGGTATCTGCGCCAAAGGCATCGATGATGGCGACAGGGTCCACCACGTTGTTTTTGGATTTCGACATTTTGGCGGATGGCACAATGTCCACCTCTTGGCCGTCCTCGATCAACACTGCGCGGCCATCACGCAATTCGACCTGTTCGGGATAGTAATAGGTGGGCCGCCCGCTGTCGTTTTCGCGTTTGTAAATCGCATGGGTGACCATGCCTTGGGTAAACAACGCGTTAAAGGGTTCGACCGCTGTTTGCGGCAGATGGCCACAAATCTGCATCGCACGGGCAAAGAACCGTGAATAGAGCAGGTGCAAAATCGCATGTTCAATGCCGCCGATATACTGATCGACGTTCATCCAATATTTCACATCGTCCATATTGGTGGGCGTATCAGCGCGCGGTGATGTAAAGCGCGCAAAATACCACGACGAATCAACAAAGGTATCCATCGTATCCGTTTCGCGCAGCGCAGGTTTGCCACAAGAGGGGCAATCACAGTTGCGCCATGTCGGGTGACGATCCAGCGGATTACCCGGCACATCAAAGGTGACATCGTCAGGCAGGGTGACGGGCAGGTTTTCTTTTTTCTCAGGTACCACGCCGCAGGTGTCGCAATGCACCACAGGAATCGGACACCCCCAATAGCGTTGGCGTGACAATCCCCAATCGCGCAGACGGAATTTGGTCACACCCTTGCCCCAGCCTTGGGATTGGGCAAAATCAACGGTGGCGTTGATCGCCTCTTCGCCGGTGGCGATGTCTAGGCCTGCGAAATGGTCGACCCAGCGCACTTTCTCGGTCTTTGGGGGGACAAAGGCGGTGTCTGTCACAGGTGTGTCATCATCCAATGCAAAGAATGTGTCGCGCACGGGCAGATCATATTTGCGCGCAAAATCCAAATCGCGTTGATCATGCGCAGGGCAGGCAAAGACCGCGCCTGTGCCGTAATCCATCAAAATGAAATTGGCGATCCAGACAGGCAATTCCCAATCAGGGTTCAGCGGATGACGCACGCGCAATCCGGTGTCAAAGCCCTTCTTCTCGGCCTTTTCCATGTCGGCCTCGGACGTGGACATTTGGCGGCATTCGGCGTTAAACGCTGCGATGTCAGGATTGTTTTGTTCCAATTCACGCGCCAAGGCGTGATCTGCGGAAATCCCGACAAAGGACGCGCCCATCAATGTGTCAGGGCGGGTCGTATATACGGTGATTTGGTCATGTCCCTCGGGGCCATTCACAACATCAAATGAAAATTCCAGACCACGCGATTTGCCGATCCAGTTGGATTGCATGATTTTGACCTTGGCGGGCCAATTATCCAACCCATCAATCGCGGTCAGTAATTCGTCGGCGTGGTCGGAAATCTTGAAAAACCACTGCGTCAATTCTTTGCGTTCGACCAATGCGCCAGACCGCCAGCCGCGGCCGTTTTCAACCTGTTCGTTGGCCAAAACGGTCATATCCACCGGATCCCAGTTTACAACCGCATTTTTGCGATAAACCAAGCCATTGTCGAGGAAATCCAAGAACATCGCCTGTTGCTGACCGTAATATTCCGGATCGCATGTGGCAAATTCGCGGGACCAGTCAATGGACAGGCCCAGCGGGCGCATCTGCCCTTTCATTGTGGCGATGTTGTTATAGGTCCAATCCTTGGGGTGGCCGCCCGATGCCATTGCGGCGTTTTCCGCGGGCATGCCAAAGGCATCCCAACCCATGGGGTGCAATACATTGTGACCGGTCGACATTTTATACCGCGCGATCACATCGCCCATGGTATAATTGCGTACATGCCCCATGTGGATGCGCCCCGACGGGTAGGGGAACATTTCCAACACATAGTATTTTGATTTGGTTTCATCGCGTGTTGCGGTGAACACATTGGCCTGATCCCAGGCGGCTTGCCACTTGGCTTCGATCTCTGCTGCGGTATAGCGCGACATCGTGCATTCCTTATGTTTCAGTTCGCGTTAGTGATACGCTACAGTGCCGCAAGGGTCCAGTGCAAAGGGCCCAGTTTTGGGGCAGATGGACCCAATTGTACCCCATGATGTTTTGAATTGGTCCGCTGGGATACGGATTGTCGGTGATGGGCCAAAATAAACCACTGGTCAAACCCACTCAACCTCTGTCACAGTAATGTAAAACGAAAACAGGTTTGGGTATGCGTGTTTTATTGATTCATCAAAACTTTCCCGGTCAGTTCAAACATCTTGGCCCTGCCTTGGTTGCGCGGGGCGATCATGTTGTGGCGCTGACGCCCAAGGTGAAGGAACGTACTGAATGGCGTGGGATTACGGTCGAACCCTATGCCATTAAACGCGGGAATGGGCAAAATGTGCATCCTTGGGTCACCGATTTTGAAACCAAGGTCATCCGCGCCGAGGCTTGTTACAACGGGGCGGTTGCGTTGAAACAATCGGGGTTTGAACCGGATGTGATCTTGACCCACCATGGATGGGGTGAAAGCCTGTTTCTTAAGGATGTGTGGCCGAATGCACGCATGGGGCTGTATTGTGAACTGTATCATCTGGCGGACTATCCCTTTGTCGGGTTTGATCCTGAATTTGACCAAGGATTGAACGACACCGATCCGATGCGATTGCGACTGCGCAACATCAATAATGATATGCATTTTGATATTGCCGATGCAGGGCTTAGCCCAACCCAATTTCAGGCAGATACATTCCCCGCCACATTTCGCGATAAAATCCGTGTGATCCACGATGGTATCGACACTGATTTTGTCTGTCCCGATCCCAATGCGGCGCTGACGGTCAGTCCTGATCTGACGTTGACCCGCAATGACGAAGTGATCACATTTATCAACCGCAATCTGGAACCTTATCGCGGGTATCATATTTTTATGCGGGCCTTGCCACGGATGTTGGTGGAACGACCCAATGCCCATATTGTCATATTGGGTGGCGACGATGTCAGCTATGGCGCCCGACCCCCCAAGGGTAAAACATGGAAACAGATATTCATTGATGAGGTGCGTGGATCCATTTCAGACGCCGACTGGGCGCGGGTCCATTTTATGGGGCGTGTTCCCTATGCTACCTTTTTATCGATGATTCGGGTGTCGCGCGTGCATGTGTATCTGACCTATCCCTTTGTCCTAAGCTGGAGCCTGCTAGAAACAATGAGCGCAGGCGCCGCAATCGTCGCGTGCAGCACCGATCCCGTGACCGAAGTGATGGAGGATGGGAAAACGGGGCTGTTGGTCAATTTCTTTGACCCAGACGAAATTGTCGATCGGGTCCATGAATTGATGCACGACACAGCCTTGCGTCATGCCTTGGGGCAGGCCGCCCGCCAAAAAGTGGTCGAAAATTACGATTTGCGCAGCATCTGCCTGCCCCGTTTGTTGGACTGGGTGGACGCGGTCGCGCAGCATTAGCGTCGTAATCGCCTAGAATAATCCGTCTTGGGTGCGCAGGGCGCGGGCGCGGGTCAGGATCGCATCTTCGACCGCGCGTACGGTTTCAGCCGAGGCAGGGCCACGTTTCGTCATCAGCGCCACCCGCAAAGTGCGTGCATCCAGCGCTGGGTCAGATACATAAACCGTTGCCTTATAGGCTGCGCTGCCACCGGGCGGGGTGCCGTATCCTGTGACGATCACACCGGAAAATGGATCGACCGTTTCAATGGGCAAGAAATCCAAAACATCCAGCGATGCCTGCCAGATATACCGATTCACTTTGACAGGGATTTCCGACTGGTTCGTGTCGAATACATCCCAAATCGTGCTTTTGCGATTTTCGGTGGCAATGTTTTCTGAACGGGCTGCCGGTTTTACATCTGTCAAACCGCCCAGAATTCTGCTGCCTGACGAACAGGCCCCCAAAACCGTCATTGACGCAAGTGTGATCCAAATGATTGACCGTGTCTGTGGCATGCCTGTCCCCCTGAACGCTATGTTAAACAGGTATCCTAATGGGCAATCTGGGGCAAGTGTTGAATTGTTCGGTAATTTTTTTCAACCGAAACAGCAGGTTCCTTGGGTTCTGCGGGTGTGACATAACTGCATCATATTTGCGTTTGTGTTTTCATGTCTGAATTCAAACGCTTGCAATTGGGGCACAAATGGGGCGAAACATAGCGCATTCTTGCATCGGACTATCCGTTGGCAAGGCGAAACCTAAAAGTAAACCCGAGGGAATAACATGAAAAACGTTCTTTTCGCGACTACAGCTCTTGTTTTGACAGCTGGCGTTGCATCCGCAGAAGTAACATTCTCAGGTAAAGCCGAAGCAGGC
>Ga0181588_10000196_pt1 | contig 52730 bp, 47 predicted proteins | sample 071ome_26_FD_148607 | JGI IMG/M metagenome (GOLD analysis project Ga0181588, IMG submission 148607) | Coastal salt marsh microbial communities from the Groves Creek Marsh, Skidaway Island, Georgia - 071409BT metaG (spades assembly) | ecosystem: Environmental > Aquatic > Marine > Intertidal zone...
ATGAGCAAAGTTAAGACCTTCGGTTTTGATACCCTGAGCCTGCACGCCGGCCAACAACCGGATCCCGCCACGGGTGCGCGCGCAACGCCCATCTATCAAACCGCATCGTATGTGTTCAAGAGCCCGGATCATGCGGCATCTCTTTTTAATGTCGAGCGCGCCGGACATGTCTACTCAAGAATCACGAACCCCACCACGGCAGTCCTCGAAGAACGAATCGCTGCACTCGAGGGCGGGGTAGGCGCGATCGCAACTGCGAGCGGGCAGGCCGCCTGTCATTTGGCAATCGCCACCATTCTGGGAGCAGGCGACCACATTGTCTCGTCTCGAGCCATTTACGGCGGAACACACAATCTGCTGGATTACACGCTACCGCGTTTCGGAATCACAACGACGTTTGTGGATCCTCGGGACCCTGACGCGTTCGCTGCAGCGATCCAACCGAATACCCGTCTGCTGTTTGGTGAAACCCTCGGCAATCCGGGCCTGGACGTCCTCAATATCCCCGCGGTGAGTGATGTGGCTCACGCGCACGGCCTGCCGCTTCTGATTGATTCGACCTTTACAACACCCTACCTTTGTCAGCCGTTTGCTCTGGGTGCGGATCTTGTCTTTCACTCAGCGACCAAGTTTCTGAGTGGTCACGGTGTCATCATCGGGGGACTCGTGGTTGATAGCGGCGCCTTCGACTGGGCGGGATCAGGAAAGTTTCCTACGCTGACGGAACCGTATGCCGGCTTTCATAACATGAATTTTGTGGAAGAGTTCGGTCCGGCCGCGTTCATCAGCCGAGCGCGTAAAGAGGGCGCTCGCGACTTCGGCGCCTGCATGAGTCCGACGACCGCCTTTCAGGTACTCCAGGGCATGGAGACCTTACCCCTGAGAATGCAACGGCACATCGCAAACACCCGAGCGATCGTTGAGTTTCTGGCAAATCATGAAGCCGTCGAGTGGGTCACGTACCCGGAGCGGCCGGACCACCCCGACTACGACCTGGCGAAACAACTCCTTCCCAAAGGTTGTGGCGCTGTATTTAGTTTTGGCATCAAAGGCGGGCGCGAGGCCGGCCAGCGGTTCATCAGTCGGGTCGAGTTACTCTCGCATCTTGCTAACGTAGGCGACGCCAAATCGCTTGTCATCCACCCCGCGAGCACCACGCATCACCGCATGGATGCGGCCGCGCTCGAGGCAGCCGGCATCTCGGAGGGTCTGATTCGACTGTCGATTGGACTTGAGGATGAAAACGATCTGATGGAAGACCTCGATCGAGCCCTCAAAGCCTCACAGAAGGGATAAGCATCATGAGAGTCAACACGCCCCACGGCGAGCTGTTTGTTTATACGGGTGCACGTGAGCACAAGCCAAACCAACCGGCGGTGGTGTTTGTTCATGGAACCGGCATGGATCACACTGTCTGGGTACTACCGTCACGATATTTCGCTCGACACGGCTACAACGTCCTTTCCTTAGACCTACCCGGTCATGGTAAATCGGGCGGCAATCCGGTCTCGACCATCGATGAAATGGCGGACGCGGTCGCCGAAGTTATGGAAGCCGCCGGGATAGCCAATGCGGCCCTAGTCGGGCACTCGATGGGGTCGCTGGTGACCCTGAGCGCCGCAGCGCGCTATCCTGATAGGGCGCGCGCTCTTGTCCTCATCGGCACGACAGTGCCCATGGGCGTGCACCCGGCGATGATGACCTCCGCGGCCAACAACGATCATGACGTTATCGACATGATCACCTACTGGGGTTACAGCAAGTCTGCTCAACTCGGTGGCAATGAAAATCCAGGGATGTGGATGGCCGGCTCGACCCTACGACTTCTTGAAAAAGCCAAAAAAGATGTGATTCATCTTGATCTCAAAGCCTGCGAAGATTACTCGACAGGTCAAGAGCACGGTCGGTCTGTTCGCTGTCCCACGCTGTTCATACTTGGCGATCGAGACATCATGACCCCCATGCGCTCTGCTAAGACACTCGTGGATACGATATCCAACGCCAAGGTGTGTCGGATGACAAAAACCGGCCATTCGCTGATGATGGAAAAGCCCGATGCGCTGCTCGACGCGCTGATTACAATCGTTTGATTGAATAGACGTATTGCATCATGAGCGCGTTTCTCATCGCTGACGTCAGTCCCTCGGATATGCAAGCCTATCGGGAGAGCGGGTACTTAGAGGCGGTGCCGAAGATTGCCGCGCGATTCGGCGGCACGTATCGTGCGCGGGGCGGCAATTCAAGGGTACTCGAAGGCGATTGGCAGCCCAAGCGTCTGGTGGTTATTGAATTTCCTAGCTGGGAGCAGCTTCTTGCCTTCTATGAGTCCGAGGACTACCAGCCCTACAAAAAGATTCGTCAGGAGCTTACCGACTCACACATCGTTGCCCTCGAGGGCCTCGACGACTTGCCGCAGTAAATTTATCGAGTCCTCGTTCCCCAGACTACTGCCCGACCTGTGCTTCCACGTGCGCTAGCGAATCGGGCGGAACGATAGCTTCCTCGTTTGTGCCGGGAACGGTCCAGGCAAGCCGAAGTGCTGAGGTGCCTTTCTTTTGATAGTAATTGATCCATAACTCGTACCAGCCCGGCGTTTCGATTACGACCGGGAGCGGCGGTGACCAGCGATTCCCGTGAACCTCCGGATCAACCCAAATCTGTTGGCCACCAATCTTCGCTTTTACGCCATCGTTCGACTCAATCCGAAACACGTAACTACCGGGCGCGTCGAAACGAATGAGGCCACGAATATGGGCGCCGACCAGCATGGCTTGGTTGGCGGTCAGTACGTTTCCATCACGTGTTCGATGGGAGACGTTTGCCAGTGGCTCGCCCACGACCGGGTTACGTAGCGTCTCAAGTTCATCGACGTGTACATACCGCTCGTACGAATAAGTCACGGCAAGTCCTGGCTTCAAGGTCTCAGATGCAGGCGACGGTGAGAACGGAACGGCCCCCGTGATGGGATCAACAGCCCACGCCACATGCACCGCAAAGGCAAGCAGGGTGGCGCCCGTTGTGACGATCGATTTCAACCCAATACAGATAAGAGCAGAGAATTTAGGCAGGCCCATTTTCATCTCCAAGGCATTGGCAATTTTCAAAGCAGCTGTTTTGCAACAAGACTTTCAAGAAGCGATTGTAACGGGCGACTCAGGGCTTGCTTCAGATGTCAAAAAAAAGCCCCGCCGAAGGCGGGGCTTTTATCAGGCTTTTAAAGGCCAGACGACCGTTTACATCATGCCGCCCATACCGCCCATGCCGCCCATATCGCCACCCATCGGAGCGGCCGGCTTATCTTCCGGGAGTTCCGCCACCATTGCTTCGGTGGTGATCATCATGCCGGCAATGGATGCCGCATGCTGCAGGGCCACACGGGTAACCTTGGTCGGATCAAGGATACCCATAGCGATCATGTCGCCATACTCGCCGGAACCGGCGTTGTATCCATAGTTACCGTCTTGGCTTAGCACATTGTTGAGGACCACAGAGCCCTCTTCACCTGCGTTAGCCACGATCTGACGCAGCGGCTCTTGTATAGCCCGCTCGACGATCTTAATACCCATGTCTTGGTCATGGTTCGCGCCTTTCAGTTCAGCAACAGACGCGATGCAACGAACCAGGGCGACACCGCCGCCGGGCACCACGCCTTCTTCAACAGCGGCGCGGGTAGCATGCAGCGCATCCTCAACACGAGCCTTTTTCTCTTTCATCTCGACTTCGGTCGCGGCTCCCACTTTGATCACCGCAACACCGCCGGCCAACTTAGCGACGCGCTCCTGCATCTTCTCTTTGTCGTAGTCGGAGGTGGCTTCATCGATCTGCACGCGGATTTGATTGACCCGCGCTTCGATGTCGCTCGCAGAACCGGCACCATCGATAACGGTGGTGTTTTCTTTGCTGACCTGAATGCGCTTGGCAGATCCCAGGTCATCAAGAGTAGCCGCCTCGAGGCTCATGCCGACTTCCTCGGAGATGACCTGACCCCCGGTGAGAATCGCAATGTCCTGCAGCATCGCTTTGCGACGATCACCAAAGCCCGGTGCTTTGACTGCACAGACTTTCACGATGCCACGGATATTGTTCACGACGAGCGTGGCAAGCGCCTCACCCTCGATATCTTCAGCAATCACGAGAAGCGGACGACCCGCTTTGGCCGTAGCCTCCAAAACCGGGAGCATGTCGCGGATATTGGAAATTTTCTTGTCATGAATCAGGATGAGGGGGCTTTCCAGGTCAGCCTGCATCGATTCCTGATTGTTGATGAAGTAGGGGGACAAATAACCGCGGTCGAACTGCATGCCTTCAACGACATCCAGCTCATTTTCGAGGCTCTTGCCTTCCTCTACCGTGATCACGCCTTCTTTGCCGACTTTCTCCATCGCCTCGGCGATGATTCCGCCCACGGACTCATCCGCGTTTGCAGAGACCGTGCCAACCTGCGCGATCTCTTTGTGATCAGAGCAAGGCTTGGAGATACCGGCCAGCTTCTCCACCGCTGCGGCGACTCCCTTGTCGATACCCCGTTTCAGATCCATCGGGTTCATCCCCGCGGCGACTGATTTCAGGCCTTCGCGAAGCATGGCTTGAGCCAGAACGGTCGCGGTGGTGGTGCCGTCGCCGGCAACATCAGAAGTCTTTGAGGCGACCTCTTTAACCATCTGGGCGCCCATGTTTTCGAACTTGTCTTTCAGTTCGATCTCTTTCGCAACAGACACGCCGTCTTTGGTGATGGTCGGCGCCCCGAATGACTTATCGAGCACCACATTGCGTCCTTTCGGACCGAGGGTCACCTTCACGGCATCGGCAAGCGTATTGACGCCACGCAATTTCGCGGCGCGGGCGGCTTCGCCAAATTTCACTTCTTTAGCTGACATTATTTTTTTCCTTTAAAAAATGTTTGCGATTCAACAAGGCTTGTAAACAGCTGAAATCAGCCTTCGATAATTCCCATGATGTCGTCTTCACGCATCACCAGCACTTCCTCACCTTCGACTTTTACTTCGGTGCCGGAATATTTGCCGAACAGCACTTTGTCCCCAACTTTGACGTCCGGGGTGATCCGATCGCCGTTGTCTTGACGCTTCCCGTTGCCGACGGCAAGCACTTCACCGGTCATCGGCTTTTCCGTTGCTGTGTCAGGAATCACGATTCCGCCAGCACTGGTTCGCTCCTCATCGAGTCGGCGCACTACAATGCGGTCGTGCAGTGGTCGAATATTCATTTGGTTTGTCTCCTAAAGTTCTGAGTAGTGGAGGAAAAATGGGAGGCCAACGATCGTTAGCACTCGCCGGATTTGAGTGCTAATAATAGGGGCTAAAAACTTAAAGTCAAGTCTGAAGAGCTGATTTAATCGTCCAAGCGGCGAAATTCGCCCTCGACAACCCCAGAGGACCGTGCCCCGCGAGGCGCCTCGGGCGTCACGATAAACCGCATGAGCCAGGAGGCAATGACCCATCGGCGCAAAGCGGGCACGAGACAAAGAAAGCCCACAAAATCAGTGAAAAAGCCCGGGGTCAGTAGAAGTGCCCCAGAGACCAGCAGAACGAGCCCTTCGCAGAGTTCAAAAGCGGGCATCTCGCCCTGACCGAGGGAGGTCCGCGCATTGGCCAAAGTTGCCAAGCCCTGTCGACGGACCAGCGCCGCGCCGGCAACAGCCGTGACCACAACCGCAAAGATAGTCCAATCTATCCCAAAAGCACCGCCCGCTTTGATGAGCAGGTAAATCTCAAGAATGGGGACAACAATAAAGATCAATGCAAAGCCAGGCATAAGATAAGAAAGAGCGGGCTAATTAAGGGTTTTTCCGGAGCAATCCTATTTTAACCGGCTCGTCACTCAGAATCTGAACAGGAGTCGTAAAGCTCCCTTAACCCGGTCGTGCGAAAATAAAGTCCAAACTCGATCTTTTATCGCCCCTGCATTGAACGTGGAACCTCGCAATTCTTCTGAAACGGCTCGCGCCGCGCCTTTGAGTTTCGCCGTTCAGTCGGGCCGTCAAAGATGGTGCGGACGGTTCAAGCGGGCTTTTTTCGGTCTCATGCTGGTCGGTTCAATAGCCACCGCCCAAGACGCTGACGAGCTGCTTGAACCTGAAAAAGCGTTCGCTTTTTCCGCAGAGGTTATTTCCGAAAACCAAATTGCCATTGACTGGACGATCGCGCCGGGCTACTACATGTATCTCGATAAATTTGCCTTCGAGGCCAAATCCTCGGGCGTTCCTCTCGCTGGGATTGACCTACCCCGAGGAATAATAAAGAAAGATGAATTTTTCGGGGACGTCGAGATATTTGAGAAATCAGCTCGGATTCTGCTGAACCTGAAACGTAGTCCCGACGATACCAATACATTCGAACTCAAAACAGTGGGGCAAGGCTGTAACGAGCCCATCGGCGTGTGTTATGCGCCCATATCTCACGAGGTTTCCCTTGCGCTTCCTCCCGCTCGTGCAGTCGCCAGTACCGATCTCAACAGTGTTGCTGATCTTCAGCAGCTCTTGTCCTTGGGCTCGAGCGAACCGGAATTTCTGGATGCGGATGACGCCTTCTCCGTCGACGTTGGATTTATCGGTCCGGATCGGCTCTCGGCGCTGTTTCGCGTCGCGCCAGGTTATTACCTCTATCGAGACAAGATAAACATCGTCATCGCAAGCGGCGGCAGCTTGCAAACACCCGATCTGCCCAACGGAAAAACCAAACAAGATCCGTACTTTGGGGACGTAAAGATATACGAGTCTGATTTTGACATCGCGCTGCCTTTTGCCGCCGATCCGAATGCACAGCGCGCCGAACTTGTCGTAAGTTACCAGGGCTGCGCTGATCAGGGCATCTGCTACCCCCCCGCCAAAAAATCATTCTCGGTTGCCTTGCCGCAACTGATATCAAAAGCGAGCGCGAGTGAAATCACGACCGCAGCAACTGCCGGCTCTTTGAATTCAACTCCGGATACCGCCTCTACCACGTCGGTTGAGTACGCGGGCTATATAGCGGCGGCATTCGGTACAGGGCTTCTGTTGAGTTTTACACCGTGCGTGCTGCCTCTCATTCCTATCCTTCTCGGCTCGGTAGTGGGTCAGGCAGGGGTGGGGCGTGGGCGCTCAATTTGGCTCGCCACCGTCTACATCCTAGGAACAGTCATAACGTACGCTGTCATCGGCGCCGTCGCGGGGGCAACCGGCGAACAGCTGCAGGCTTACTTTCAAAACATCTGGGCGATTGGGTCGATTGCAATCATCCTCGGCATCATGGCCTTGTCGATGTTTGGACTGTTTGAGATCCAGATGCCGTCTGCCTTCCAGTCGCGATTGAGTACCCACAGTCGGGGGCTTGGCGGTTCCGCAAGTATGGTTCTGGTGCTTGGCGCACTGTCGGCACTGATCGTCGGCGCCTGTGTCTCGCCGTTACTTATCTCAGTGCTGAGCATTGCCATTTTAAGAGGTGATCCCTGGCTGGGCGGCACCATCATGTCCGCCATGGCGCTCGGAATGGGCGTGATCTTAATCGTCGCGGCGGCCGGTGCGACCTGGCTGATTCCAAAAAGCGGGCTCTGGATGGAACGCGTAAAGCAATCCTTCGGGGTGATGCTTCTCGGTGTCGCGATCTATCTCCTCGGCGCGGTGCCCGCGGTGCCCGTCCTGCTGCTCTGGGCACCATTGCTGATCATCACCGGCGTGTATATGGGCGCGGCTCGGAACACGGGCGAAAACCCTACAGGCTGGATGCTGCTGTCGAAGGGCGTTGGCACGGTCCTGCTGATCTGGGGGGTCCTCGCCATGATCGGAGGCTTCAGCGGCAACCGGGACATCCTGGCTCCCATCTCGATATCGGACTGGAACGCGCGCACCGGGGTCGCCCAGTCCTCCGACACGATCGTCTTCGACAAGGTCAAGACACTGAGCGCCCTGAATTCTGAAATCGCCGATTCCGCGGCGCAGAAACGCCCTGTGTTTATCAAGTTCTATGCGGACTGGTGCACCGACTGCGTGCGGATGGAGAAAACAACGTTCAGTGATTCGGCCGTACAGGCGGCCCTCGCGGGTTATCGGCTCCTGAAAATTGACGTTACCGATCCGGATGACCCCGGTACGAAGCCGATCAAAAAAGAACTCGGGGTATTTGGTCCGCCCGCTATGCTCTTCATGAACTCTCAGGGGGTGGAGCAGCGCGAGCAACGCCTCTATGGCTACATGGGCCCTTCTGAGTTCATCTCGCTTCTCGCGACAATCCGGTAACCCAATGAACCGTCGCCGCATGCTGATGGCACTGGGCGCCGGGGGCGTGGCCGCTGGCGTGGGTTACCTCATCGCCCGAACTGGCCTTGGTGCGAGCGATTCAAAAAACGCACTGACTCGCCTGCCCGAATTTTCACTACCGACCACCCGCGGGGACATATTTTCTTCAACAGAACTTGCGGGTCGAATCACGCTTTTGAATTTTTGGGCTACCTGGTGTGCGCCCTGTCGCAAAGAAATCCCGCTTCTTATTGCGACCCAAGCGCTGTACCGAAAGGACGTCGCGGTAGTCGGCATCGCGATTGATGAACTCGATGCCGTACAGCCCTTTGAGGATGAGATTGGCCTCGACTACCTGTCCCTGATCGGCAAAGCGGAGGGCATGTCACTGATGCAGGCTTTTGGCAATCCCGGTCACTTGCCCTTTACGCTGCTCTTTGACCGTTCCTCAAATTTGCGCAACCGGAAAACCGGCGAGATGACCGCCCCCGAAATAGAGGCCTGGCTCAAGCCACTGATTTAACAGTAACGTCGATCCAGCAGGCTCAGAAGCCAATTAACCCCCAGAAAGTGGTTCAAACTTCATCGAAAATAAGTCTAAATTCGCTGATCTGGACATAAATTAGCGCAAATACGACAATACGCGACCAGAGAGAAAGTTTATGTCTGACATCCTGTTACTCCACGGTCCAAATCTTAATACGCTGGGAACGCGCGAACCCGGCATCTATGGCCACGACACCTTAGAGGAGATCAATGCCAGAGCCAGGCAGCAGGCAAGCGAGGCCGGCGCCTCCCTTTCCGACCTGCAGTCGAATCATGAGGGCGATTTGGTCGATCGGGTTCAGCAAGCCCTCCACGACGGGACTCGATTTATCGTAATCAATCCAGCGGCATTCACGCACACCAGTGTCGCCTTGCGCGATGCTTTTGCTGCGGTGAAGCTGCCCTTCATCGAGGTGCATATCTCAAACGTACATGCCCGCGAACCCTTCAGACGACAATCGTTTTTCTCCGATCTCGCCCAGGCAGTCATTTGCGGTCTTGGAACCGCGGGATACACCGTAGCGATTGGCGCCGCGCTTGCGCATTTGGGGTTTAGCGACCCCGCAAACTGAAACTCAAAATGGATATTCGAAAAATAAAAAAGTTGATTGAGATGCTTGAGGAATCGCAGCTCAATGAGATTGAGATCACGGAAGGTGAAGAGTCGATTCGCCTCAGTCGGTCCGGCACAGCGGCTCCGACATTCACCGCCCCGACAGCGGCCGCAGCGGTACCGGTCACTCCCGTCGCCTCACCGGCGTACATTCCGGATTCCGCGCCCATGTCCACGGCCCCAATTGACGAAAGCGCCTCGGATGCGGGCAGCGCCGTATCGTCGCCTATGGTGGGCACGTTTTATGCGTCGCCCAATCCTGACTCCAAGCCTTATGTCGAAATTGGCAGTACGGTTAGCGTTGGCGACACGCTCTGCATGATCGAGGCGATGAAAATATTTAACCATGTCGAGGCTGAAGTCAGCGGCGTGGTGAGAAAGATCCTCAAACGCAGTGGTGACCCGGTGGAATTCGGAGAGACCCTCTTCGTGATCGAGGAAAACGGCGCTTAAGCCGTTCGCTGATGATCGAAAAACTGGTTATCGCCAACCGCGGCGAAATTGCTCTGCGCATCCTGCGTGCCTGCAATGAACTCGGCATCCGGACAGTGGCTTTGCACTCGCAGGCGGACGCCGACACCAAATATGTGCGCCTCGCGGGAGAGTCGGTCTGCATTGGCCCGGCGCCTGCCGCGGCCAGCTATCTCAATATTCCGGCGGTCATTGCGGCGGCTGAAGTCACGGACGCAACCGCCATCCATCCCGGCTACGGCTTTCTCGCTGAAAACGCTGACTTTGCGGAACGGGTTGAGCAAAGCGGGTTTATTTTTGTTGGCCCTACAGCAGACACCATTCGCCTCATGGGCGACAAAATTTCGGCAATCAAAGCGATGCGCGCGGCTGGCGTGCCCTGCGTCCCCGGCTCAGATGGGCCGCTGCCGGATGACGCTGACGAGATCATGCGCATCGCATCAAATATCGGCTATCCGATCATCATCAAAGCAACTGCCGGCGGTGGCGGAAAAGGCATGCGTGTCGTACATACGGAGGCAGCACTACTCAATGCATGGCAGCTCACCCGCAGTGAAGCGCAAGCGGCATTTGGCAACGACACGGTCTACATGGAACGCTTTCTGGAAAAACCCCGTCACGTGGAATTTCAGGTGCTCGCCGATACATTCGGGGACGTTGTAATCTTGGGAGACCGTGATTGCTCAATGCAGCGTCGTCATCAGAAAGTCATCGAAGAGGCGCCTGCTCCGGGCATATCCGATGCGGTCCGTCAGGATATGGGCGAGCGGTGCGCCAACGCCTGCAGAGAGATCGGATATCGAGGCGCGGGAACCTTTGAGTTTCTGTATGAAAACGGTGAATTCTTCTTCATTGAAATGAACACGCGTCTTCAGGTCGAACACCCCGTGACGGAGTTCATCACTGGCGTGGACATTGTCCGCGAGCAGATCGAAATAGCGGCCGGGGCGCCTTTAAGCATTAAACAAGCAGACGTGCGGCTGCGCGGCCACGCCGTGGAATGCCGGATCAATGCGGAGAATCCCGATACCTTTATGCCATCGCCAGGCACTATCACGCAGTATCATCAGCCGGGCGGTCCCGGCATCCGGGTGGACTCCCATATATTCAACAACTACCGTGTGCCGCCGCACTATGACTCGCTCATCGCGAAAGTCATCGCCTACGGAGAAAACCGCGAGCAAGCCCTACAGCGAATGAGCGGGGCATTACGCGAGATGGTCATCGACGGCATCCATACCAACATCCCTCTCCAGCAGCGAATCGTTGACGACGCCGCTTTCCGTCAGCAAGCGCTCGATATTCACTACCTGGAACGTCATTTATCCAGCTGAGGCCTTTGGCCCTATCGCTCATGAGCACCGTTGATCGATCGGCGTGGACGCGCATCTCGGTGACCGTCGAGCAAAGCCTCGCGAAGCGCGTGGAAGAAGTTCTCGACACGCTGGGCGCGCTCGCGCTGACGCGAACGGACGCCGGGGATACGCCTCAGTTCGATGGTCCGACGCCTGACGATCCGCAATGGCCCCATCAAGAAGTTTCCGGTCTTTTCAACGTCGACGAAAACGTCGAGGGCCTGATCGCAGCGCTCCGACTCGTTGTGGGGCAGGGCTGTATTGAAACCTCGGTCATTGAAGACGAAGACTGGGAACTTTCCGGGCGAAAGAATTTTCCACCCCTGCAAATCAGTCCGCGGCTCTGGATCTGTCCGCCGTGGGAGCCGCCGACCGCGCAGCGCCCCCTCGCTATTCGGATCACGCCCGGACTCGCGTTTGGCACAGGCACACATCCCACCACGCAGCTTTGCCTGAGAGCTCTTGAATCTATCAATCCAATCGGGGCAGACGTATTGGACTGGGGATGCGGATCAGGCATTCTGGCGATTGCCGCGCTGCGTCTGGGCGCCGCCTCGGCAATTGGGGTCGATCTGGATCCAAGAGCGCTTACCGCAAGCGTTGATAACGCCGAACTTAACGGCGTTGCAGATAAATTAACCGTTCTGGCGCCCGACGCGCTTGACCCGCAAAGACGTTACCCGATCGTCATCGCGAATATCCTTGCGGGCACCATTCTCGAGCTGTCGGATGCGCTCGATCACGCCGTAGCGCCGGGCGGCACGTTGATACTGAGCGGCATTCTGAACGCCCAGGCCGATCGGGTTTGTGCGGCGTTCGCACAGTACAATCTCTGTGTGTCCTCTCAGGAGGAGTGGGTTGCCTTAGTCGGGCAACGTCCGTGACGATCTCCCTGCCTTATGCCTGCCATTCATATCTCCACATTCGAGACGCGTTGTAGTTACTGCGATAGCACGCGATCGGTGACCGCCGAGGAGTTGAGTGCGCAGGCCGGGCTGCTGGCCTGCGGCGAATGTGGCAAAACATTTAATGCCGCCTGGAACCTGGTGGACCAGATACCTCATCCCACGAATCCCTATCGGCCCGCATCTCCAAAAAAACAAAAAGACGAACAAGCGACGACGGCCAGCCCGCCAGCGATGATCGTCTCCGACAGCACATTTGATCGATTTGAAGAGCAGGTGTCCGAGACTCTCTCCGATCTTCCCGAATCTCGCACCGGCAGACTTGAGCCCCGGTTGCAAACCATTGACGATGCTGGCGTTGCCGAGGACTCCGGCGCTATACCGCGTTCCCACCAGAAAGAACCCGCCAAACCTTCCGTCTGGCCGGCTTTAGGGCTCGCGCTAGCGATAGTGGCACTTATTGTTCAGGTTCGGTTTACGCTGCTTGACGAGCTGGCGAGTGTGCCCGCGGTGCGGCCCTACATCGCCCTTTTCTGTCGTCACACCGGCTGCGAGCTGCCCCAATCGCTCGACGGACCGGCCATCACCGTAACGCGCAGTGAGATGGATCTGCACCGCACCCAACCCAGCGCGCTGGTCATTCGAGTGCATCTTGCCAACCGCAGTCGCGACGCCCAGAGCTATCCCGCGTTAGAAATATCTTTGAATGATGCACAAGGCCAATTGCTCGGCCGCCGTACGTACCTGCCCAGTGAGTTTGGCGTCATCGATGCTTCCCAGAAAATCGGGCCTGAACGAGAGGCGGTTGTCACACTCATCCTTGCAAGGGCAGACGCGATGGTCACTGGCCTCACCGCCCAAGCCGTCAGATCCTAAAGTGCCCGCAATCTCACTCTCTGAGGCGCGGTCAGCGCGCTGGTCGATTGGCTCTGTCGACATCGATGGCCGCGTCATCGCCGCCCCCATGGCAGGAGTCAGCGACCAACCCTATCGTCGACTCGCGCGAAGTTACGGTGCGGCTCTGGCGGTCACTGAAATGGTCAGTGCCTCCCCGGATCTCCAGCACTCTCGAAAATCCCGTCAGCGCACGACGCACAATGGCGAACGAGATCCCATCAGCGTTCAGTTGCTCGGCGCTGATCCGCAGCACATGGCCGATGCGGCACGAGCCAATGTAGACCGCGGCGCACAGATTATCGACATCAATCTTGGTTGTCCCACAAAAAAAGTGTGCAAGCGGCTCGTTGGATCTGCCCTGATGAAAGACGAGCCGCTGGTACAAAAAATCCTGGAATCGGTCGTCAAAGCCGTCTCCGTCCCGGTCACCTTAAAGATGCGAACCGGCTGGGACCGACAGAATAAAAACGCCGCAGTGATAGCGAAGATGGCCGAACAAGCGGGAATCCAGGCCCTCACCGTGCATGGACGAAGCCGCGAATGTCGATACCATGGCCCAATCGACTACGAAACGATCGCGTGGGTAAAAGGCACGGTTAGCATTCCGGTGATCGCAAACGGCGATATCGACTCACCCGCTAAAGCCGTCACAGTCCTGGAGAAAACTGGAGCGGACGCGGTCATGATTGGGCGGGCAGCGCAAGGCCAACCTTGGCTTCTTTCCCGATTAAACGAGGCTCTGAATAACGGTAAGGATCCCGGCGAACCGGATCTCATGGAAAAACAAAAGACCACGCTTTGGCACCTTAAGGCGCTGCATGAATTTTATGGGGCAGAGCAGGGGATCCGTATCGCGCGAAAGCACGTCCAGTGGTACGCTGAAAAACTTAATGCCCCGGATTCGTTTCGCAGGGCGTTCAATGAGGCTCAGACACCGAGTGCGCAGCATCAACTGCTGAATGCACTTTTCGAGCAACTTGCAGATCAGAACTCAACCGATGAACACGACTAAAACCCCGCCGCTCTCGGAGTGTGTCCGGCGATCATTGGAAAGCTATTTCGCCGATCTGGGCGGAGCAAAGACCCATGCCCTTCATGCCCTGGTGATTTCAGAAGTTGAAAAGCCGCTGCTCGAAAAAGTCATGGAACATGCCGCCGGCAATCAATTGCGGGCAGCTGAAATTCTGGGCATCAATAGAAATACGCTTCGCAAGAAATTAAACGCCTATGGCATTAAATAGGCAGACCCATAGCCGCACTAGACGAACTAAACCCTCCCCATCAATCTGTCTTTGGACTCAATCCCTATGAACGAGCCTGCACCCACCATGCCGATCAAGCGCGCGTTGATCAGCGTCTCCGATAAGGCGGGGGTCGTCGCATTCGCGACGCGTCTGCGGCATTGCCAAATCGAGATTCTCTCCACCGGTGGCACAGCACAGTTGCTGCGCGACGCTCAGCTAACGGTCCTCGAGGTATCGGACTACACGGGCTTCCCGGAAATGATGGACGGGCGAGTAAAAACCCTACATCCAAAAATTCATGGTGGCTTGCTGGGACGGCGCGGGACAGACGATCATCAGATGGCCGAACATGATATCCAGCCGATCGATCTTTTGGTCGTCAACCTTTACCCCTTTGCGGCGACGATTGCCCGAGACGGCTGTACCCGTGACGAAGCGATCGAGAATATTGATATCGGTGGCCCGGCGATGATCCGCGCAGCCGCAAAGAACCACGCGTCCGTTGCGGTCGTCGTCGATCAAACGGATTACGAGCGCGTCGCTCAGGAAATCGAGCAAACCGGCGGTGTATCGGGAGCCACTCGCGAACGCCTCGCCGCAAAGGCGTTCAGCCACACCGCTGAGTATGACGGCATGATTTCCAACTACCTGACAAAGGATTCCGAGGACGGCTTTCCCGAAGTGCTCAATCTTCAGTTTAAAAAGATTCAACGTATGCGCTATGGGGAAAACCCTCACCAATCCGCCGCTTTGTATCACGAGGCACAGCCTGCCATAGGCTCTCTTGCCTCTGCTGAATTCATGCAGGGGAAAACGCTTTCCTTCAACAACGTCGCTGATGCCGACGCTGCGCTCGAGTGCGTCAGCGCCTTTGAACAGCCCGCATGTGTGATCGTGAAACATGCCAACCCTTGTGGGGTCGCGATTGGCGACGGTCTCCTGGAGGCTTATTCCGCCGCTTATGAAACCGACCCCACCTCGGCGTTTGGCGGGATTATCGCTTTCAACCGCGAACTTGACGGCAATACAGCCGACCTCATTTTGCGGCAACAATTTGTCGAAGTGATCATCGCGCCGGGGTTCTCGCAGGCCGCACTTAACGCGCTGGCCGACAAGCCCAATGTCCGGGTCCTGAGCCTACCCCAAATCAATGTGCAGGCTTTTGAGCAATATCATTTCAAGCGTATCGGCGCGGGGCTCTTAATTCAGGACCAGGACCTCGGGCGTGTGACGGCTCAGGACCTAAAAATCGTCACGCAGAAAAAACCCAGCGTCGAGCAGATGCGGGATCTGCTGTTCGCCTGGACGGTAGCAAAATTTGTTAAATCCAACGCCATCGTTTACGCCGCGAACGGGCGGACGATCGGTGTCGGTGCCGGCCAAATGAGCCGCGTCTACTCCGCCCGAATCGCCGGAATCAAAGCAGCGGACGAAGGCTTAACCGTGGCTGGCTCGGTCATGGCATCCGATGCCTTCTTCCCGTTTCGCGACGGTATTGATGCCGCAGCCAGCGCAGGCATCGTTGCCGTTGTGCAGCCAGGGGGCTCCCAGCGCGATGATGAAGTCATTGCCGCAGCAGACGAGCACGGCATGGCGATGGTCTTTACCGGAATGCGACATTTTCGCCATTAGCCATGAAAGTCCTAATCATCGGTAACGGCGGGCGCGAGCATGCTTTGGCCTGGAAGATTGCTCAAGCAGACGCGGTGACAGAGGTTTTCGTTGCGCCCGGTAACGCCGGGACGGCGAGAGAGAAAAAGGTTAAAAACATTCCGATCGCCGCTACCGATATTGACGCTCTGATAGCGATGGCGCGTGATAACCAAGTGGATCTGACGGTCATCGGGCCTGAGGCTCCGCTGGTCGCGGGTATTGTGGATCGGTTCAATGGCGCCAATCTTGACTGCTTCGGGCCCTCTCAAGCCGCAGCGCAACTTGAAGGCTCTAAGAGTTTCACGAAACGCTTTCTTGACCGACACAGCATTCCCACCGCGCAATGGCGTGCGTTTACAGAAGCGGAGCCCGCACGCATCTACGTTCAAAACCATCCGCTGCCCGTGGTTCTTAAGGCAGACGGACTCGCCGCGGGCAAAGGGGTGGTCATTGCTCGAACCTACGATGAGGCGCTCGAAACGGTCGATGAGATTCTGGTGAAGCATCAATTTGGCCAGGCCGGAAAAACGCTTGTGATCGAGGAGTTTCTGGAAGGGGAGGAAGCAAGCTTTATCTGCATAGCCTCGGGTACCCAGGTGGTGTCACTCGCTACCTCACAGGACCATAAAGCAAGGTTCGCGGCGGATGAGGGGCCGAATACCGGCGGTATGGGTGCGTACTCTCCCGCGCCTCGGGTCGACGACGAGCTCCATGAGCGCATTATGGGAGAGATCATTCACCCGACGCTTGCCGGACTCGCAGAAGAAGGCATGCCTTACCTTGGATTTCTTTATGCCGGCCTCATGATCGATTCCGATGGCAATCCAAGGGTTTTGGAATACAACTGTCGATTCGGCGATCCAGAAACCCAACCGATCCTCATGCGCCTTCGCTCTGATTTAGTCGCTCTGTGCCAAGCCGCGATTAACCAAACGCTGGATAGCCAAACAGTAAACTGGGATCCCAGAGTGGCTCTCGGCGTCGTTATGGTGGCCGAAGGTTATCCGGGCGATTATCAACGGGGAGACGAGATTCATGGCCTCGATAATCCTCTGCTGAAAGATGCAAAGGTATTCCATGCCGGAACGCGCTTGGACGAAAGCCGGGTGCTGACGGACGGCGGCCGGGTGCTCTGTGTGACGGCGCTGGGCGACAGCATCGCCGATGCCCAACACAATGCCTATGACGCCCTGGGCCACATCTCCTGGCCGGGCGCTGACTGGCGCGCAGATATCGGCTGGCGCGCCATTGCGCGAGACGAGCCCCAGTGAGCTCATCTCTCGACCAAGCTGTCTCCTGTCTGCGGGCCGGCGGGGTTGTCGCCTATCCGACGGAGTTCTGTTTCGGACTGGGTTGCGACCCATGGAATGAAAGCGCCGTTAGGCGAATTCTGAGATTGAAAAATCGGCACTGGCGCCAGGGCCTGATCGTGATTGCGGATAAAGCAGACCGGTTACGACGCCTGGTGGAGATGTCGGACGAAACGCTTATGGCGGGCCCACGCGCGTCGTGGCCAGGCCCTCACTCCTGGTTACTGCCGGCCAAAAAGAGCGTACCCACGTGGGTCCGCGGCGAACACGCTACGGTAGCGGTCAGAGTGACCGCCCATGGGCTGGTGCGCCAACTCTGCCGGGAAAGCGGCATGGCCCTGATCTCCACCAGCGCTAACCGCAGCGGGCGACCTGCGCTGCGTAGCGCTCGTGCTGTTGAGGAGGAGTTCGGCGACACGATTGATTACGTTGTTGACGCTCGCGTTGGTGACGCAACCGAACCCAGCACCATCACAGACGCCGCTACCGGAGCGGCGGTTCGCGGCTGACCCTCATGAAAGAACGCAAACATACCGCCGATGTCAGCGCCTACCTGACATCGCTGCAGGAAACATTGTGCAAAGCCCTCGCCGATTTAGACGGAGCCGAGAAGACGTTCCAGGAGGATGCGTGGGAGCAACCGAACGGACAGGGACGAACCCGTATTCTTCGCGGCGGTAATATCTTTGAGCAAGCAGGTGTTAACTACTCGCATGTTCACGGTAGCGCGTTGCCTGCCGCGGCCTCTGCTCGACATCCGGAACTCGCCGGGCATCCGTTCGAGGCGATGGGGGTTTCGCTGGTGGTTCACCCGGAGAACCCGTTCATTCCCACATCCCACATGAATGTTCGCTTTTTCTCTGCTGAAACCCCAGGCGGATCCATCTGGTGGTTTGGCGGTGGATTTGACCTTACGCCCTACTACGGTGATGTTGACGACGCGCGACACTGGCACCGCACCGCGGCCGCGGCCGTCGCACCTTTTGGCGACGATCTGTACGCACGATTTAAAAGCGCATGCGACGAGTACTTCTATCTGAAACATCGCAAAGAGCAGCGCGGCATCGGCGGCCTTTTCTTTGATGACTTCAGCGACGGCGGCTTTGACAATGCCTTCGGTCTGATGCAAAGCGTAGGCAATCACTACCTTCCGGCTTACGAGCCGATTGTCGAAAAGCATGCCATGACGCCGTTCACGGTGAAGCAAAAAGAATTTCAGCTTTATCGACGCGGGCGCTACGTTGAATTCAACCTTGTCTTCGACCGCGGGACCCTATTTGGCCTTCAAAGCGGTGGCCGAACAGAATCGATCCTGATGTCACTGCCGCCGCAGGTAAGATGGCATTACGGTTGGCAGGCCGAAGTGGGTAGCGCCGAAGAATCGCTCGTGCGGGACTTTCTGCAACCTCGCGACTGGCTCTCGGAAGTAACGGCCGACGAACTTTTGGACATCGGGTGACGAGAACTCTCTACACGATTCTCCTGTGGCTTGCGCTGCCCGTGTTGATCATTCGGCTGGGCATCCGCGCAATCAGAAACAAAGCCTATCGACATCGTTGGCCCGAGCGGTTCGGCGGCGGCAAGCCCGCTAAAGCGTGTCAGCTTTGGGTGCACGCCGTCTCGGTCGGCGAGGTGAATGCCGCAACACCCCTCATCCATCATCTGCTCGAGTCTCAACCCGCCCTGGAGATTGTCGTCACCACCATGACCCCGACAGGAGCGCAGCGGGTTCGCGATACCTTTGGCACTGCCGTTCAGCACCGTTACGCGCCTTACGACTATCCTTTTGCCATCAACCGATTTTTAAGGCGATTTCGGCCTCAGGCGCTTGTGCTGATGGAAACCGAGATCTGGCCGAACATTATTGCCCAATGCTTTGCCGGCGATATCGCCGTCGTCATGGCCAATGTACGCCTTTCCGAAAAATCCGCGCGGGGTTATCGCCTTGTTTTGCCCCTGATCCGACCTACCCTTGAGAAGGTGTCTGTCATGGCCGCGCAATCCGAGCGTGACAAACAAAACCTGATGGGGCTGGGTGTCAGCCCAGACAGAGTTCATTTAACCGGCAGCACTAAATTTGAAATCGATGTACCACCGAGTGTCGCCGAAGTTGCGCTCGCCGTCAGACGGGATTGGGGGGTCAACCGCCCTGTTCTCGTAGCCGGCAGTACCCACGACGGGGAGGAGATGATCCTCTTGGAGGAGCTGCGCAAGTTGCTACCGAGTCACCCCGATCTCCTGCTGATCATTGCGCCGCGCCACCCCGAACGATTCGAGAGCGTGGGTCGACTGATCGAAAAGATGGATTTCAAGATGAGTCGCCGAACCGATGCACAACACGCTCTTGACGCGAGTATTGAGGTGCAGCTCGCAAACACGATGGGTGAACTGCTCACGCTCTACGCTGCCGCCGATATCGCCATTGTGGGTGGGAGCCTGATGCCTATTCGCGGCATCGGCGGACACAATATTCTGGAGCCCTGTGCCGTTGGCGTGCCCGTCGTATTCGGCAGCAACATGGGAAATTTTCTGGAGATTACCCATCTTACGCTCGCCGAAAAAGCCGGTTTTCAGGTCAGAGATGAAAATGAACTTTCAGAGGTTTTGAAACAGTTGCTGGACGATGCAAGCCTGCGGGCAAGTGTCGGTGAAAACGGTCGAGCACTCATTCAGCGAAACCTCGGTGCTACGGCGCAAACGCTGTCACTGATCAAACCCTTCCTGACTGCAGAATAAAAAAATAACAAATAATGCTTATTTTTAAGCATTTTTTTCACTTTTCTGCATTGCTTTTTTTTTGGGCCGAACGTGTCGCGCATCCGACAATTTATCGGCTCTGTCTTTCGTCTGTTGATGACGAGTTCGCGTAGTTTCTTAACTTCGGTCGTCGATCAATTTTTATTCTTGTTTTCAAAAAATTTCGTCGACAAAACATACTTTGCGTTTGCTTGACATTTGATATTGCATGACTATAGTTCGCGTTCAAGGAGTAACTGAAAACAGTTACTCCAACGTTTACCGGTACGCTTCCTCGTTTCATTAGATAAGAAAGATGTCAATGTTTACGGGAGACGCAAAGTGGTATTGCTGTATAGAGGCGGTGTGTCGATAAGCCAAAACAGTGGATCGATGTCTGATCCGTTGGTACATCAACCCTAAGCAGGAGGCCATTATGGCGGCGAAAAAGAAGGCGACCAAGAAGAAAGCAGCGCCTAAGAAAAAGGTAGCTAAGAAAGCAACGAAGAAGAAAGCAACGAAGAAGAAAGCTGCTCCGAAGAAGAAAGTAGCTAAGAAGAAAGCTGCTCCGAAGAAGAAAGCCACTAAGAAGAAGGCTACTAAGAAGAAGGCTACTAAGAAGAAAGCCACTAAGAAGAAGGCTACTAAGAAGAAGGCCACGAAGAAGAAGGCTACTAAGAAGAAAGCCACTAAGAAGAAGGCTACTAAGAAGAAAGCAACCAAGAAAAAACGCTAGTCAGCGCTTTCTTGATTTGTCATTAAGCTTCGACGGCTTGCCGGCCGGAGCGAAAAAAGCGGCGGTGCAAACCGCCGCTTTTTTTATGGCGACACGATCAGCGATCGACTTTGCCGTGCACGCCTTGCAGAGCTGTTTTCCAGCGAATTTCACCGCGACGCTTGACCTGAGGGAAAGAGACGTTTACCTGAAAATCACGCGATTCCCCGGGCTTGATGGCGGTTGCCACTCGGCGAACCACCGAGCCCATCTCAGCACAGACCTCACGCTGACCCTTGACTGAAGCGTCTTCGGCAGTGCAATCCAGGATCGAAAGCCGTAGCGTTAACTCCGTCACGGTAACCTCTTGCGATACGTTCTTCGCCCGACCGGATACATCAAAACTACCGCCGTAACCGGGCATAGCGGAAATCGAGCCGATCTCAACTGCATCAACGCCCACGAGCGCACCGCTACGCTCGCGCTCACCGGGGTTGAAAAGTAAAAGCGCAACGGCGCCTGCGATTAAAACCGCCAGCGTTGCAAATGCGAAACGAGGATAAAAGCGGGCGCTGATAATCAGACTCAGCGCGATGATCCCAAGTGTTATCCAGTGCATATAATGTGAGCGCCCTTTTCAGCGATGCGGTATAAAGCGCAGCTGTTATCCACGCCAAGCAACTTACGACACAGCGAATAAATGCTAGTGTAACTGCCGCAAATCCGTCACCTTTATGTCGATGTCACTTACCGAACTGTCGCCCCCCTTGCTCAAGCGTATTGCTGAAGAAGCCATCAGCGCACGCGCTGTAGCGCACGCATCGCTCAGCGATGATGCTCACGCGGCGCTAAGGCAGAAAGCCATCGATCTTCTGAGATCACGCAACGCCGTCCTGGTCGCGCATTACTACGTCGACAGCGAATTGCAGGAGCTTGCCGAAGAGACGCAGGGCTGCGTCGCGGATTCGCTGGAGATGGCGCGTTTTGGACTCGCGCATACCGCGCAGACTATCGTTGTCGCCGGTGTGAGATTTATGGGCGAGACTGCCAAGATATTAAGTCCTGAAAAACGAGTACTGGTCGTGGATTCGGCCGCCGAATGCTCTTTGGATCTCGGCTGTCCGGCGGAGACGTTTTCAGCATTTTGCGATCAGCATCCGGATCGCACGGTGGTTGTGTATGCCAACACGAGTGCCGAGGTGAAAGCCCGCGCCGACTGGGTCGTCACCTCATCTATCGCGCTGGACCTGATACGCGATCTCTCGGACCGCGGCGAGAAAATTATCTGGGCGCCGGACCGATACCTGGGTGACTACGTCCGCCGCGAGACCGGTGCCGATATTCTCCTCTGGCAAGGGAGCTGTATCGTTCATGAAGAATTCAAGGCAGACACGCTTCTGGATCTCAAGCAGCGACACCCAGAAGCCAGAATTCTGGTACACCCTGAGTCTCCCCCGTCGGTGATAGAACTTGCCGACGTGGTGGGATCGACGAGCCAGCTGATTCATGCCTCGCAGGAATTGGATGCACCGCTGTTCATTGTCGCTACCGAAGAAGGCATTCTGCATAAGATGCGCCAAGGCGCGCCGCTGAAAAAATTCGTGGCGGCTCCCACGGCAGGAGAGGGTGCAACCTGCGAGAGCTGCGCGCATTGCCCCTGGATGAAAATGAATGATCTGCAGCGTCTTGTCGATGTGCTCGAGTCTTTTGAGAACGAAGTGATCCTCGATGAAACGGTCCGGGCCCGGGCTGCCCTGCCGATTAGTCGGATGATTGAATACGCGGGTCAGCGCGTTAACCGAGCCTAAGACCATGCGCTACCAAACAGGGTTACGCGCCCCAACAGAAGGGAAGACCGGTGTCCTGCTGGTTAATCTAGGCACGCCGGAAGCGGCAACGGCACCCTCCGTGCGCCGCTACCTCGGAGAATTTCTGCACGACCATCGCGTCGTCGAACTGACGCGATGGATCTGGTGCCTTATCTTGCACGGCATCGTACTTCGGTTACGCCCCCGAAAAAGTGCCGCCGCCTACGCCAAAATCTGGGGAGACGACGGCTCACCATTAATGGTGCAAACAAGTCGGCTGACGGAAAACCTCGCGGCTCATTTCGGGAAGCACTTCGGCGAGCGGGTGGTGGTCGCCATGGCCATGCGCTATGGCCACCCGTCAGTCGCCTCCGCAATGGACAGTCTTGCGCATCAGGGCGTGGAGCGCATTACGGTCCTGCCGCTTTATCCCCAGTTTTCCTGCAGCACAAGCGCGTCGGTCTTCGATGCGGTCGGCGACGTTCTGCGACAATGGCGCCACCTTCCCAGCGTTCACATCGTTCGCGATTACTACCGCACGCCGGGTTATGTCGATGCACTGGCCGAATCGGTTCGCGAGCACTGGGCCCGCTACCCGAGAAGCGAACGCCTGGTGATGTCCTTCCACGGGACGCCCCAACGCTACTCGGATGCCGGGGACCCCTATCGGGCGCAGTGCGAGGAGACAGCCGAAAGTCTTGCCCGCCGCTTAGGCCTTAATCCCGATGAGTGGATGCTGACCTTCCAATCACGATTCGGTAAAGCCACATGGCTCACGCCCTATACCGACAAGACGCTGGAAGCGCTTGCGAAGGGCGGCACTCAAAGTGTTGACGTCATCTGTCCCGGATTCGCGGTTGACTGCCTGGAAACGCTTGAAGAAATCGCGCAAGAGAACGCGCACATATTTTGTAGCGCAGGCGGCAAAACGTTTCGCTACATTCCCTGCCTCAACGACCGACCCGACCATACCGCTGCACTTGCGGCTGTTTTGGAAGCAGAAACACCCCAGTGGTTCGACCGCTAGCGAAACCCAGCGCGTAATTCGTCGATAACCGGCAGCGTCTGAGGGCGCTTTTGGTGCCAAATAAAAAACGACTCGGCGGCCTGCTCCACCAGCATCCCCAGACCATCCACCGCAAGGCCGGCCCCACTGCCCACCGCCCAGCGCATAAACGACGTAGGCTGATCCGCATAGGCGAGATCGTAAGCCAATCCACCGGCCTTGAAAATTGCCTCATCAACGTTCGGCAAAACGCCCGTTAAGCTGGTTGAGGTAGCGTTAATGACGAGGTCAAATGAGTCGGTCAACTCGCCGAACGCCATACCCCGAACCCGGGAGCTACCTGCCTCTTCAGCGAGATCACGGGCTCGCGAGGCGGTTCGATTCGCGATGGCAAGGTAATCCGGTCCCGCGGATAACAACGGCTGCAAAATGCCTCGCGCTGCGCCCCCGGCGCCTAGGATTAACACCTTCGCGTCACGAAGTCGGCTCGCGAGATTGACTTCAAGGTCCTGTACTAAGCCTGCACCGTCGGTATTGTCTCCAGTAATTGTCCCGTCTGGGAGCAATGCCAGCGTATTGACAGCCTGAGCCGCACGCGCGCGATCAGAAAGTTGATCAGAGAGTCGGTAAGCGGCCTGTTTGAAAGGAATCGTCACGTTGAGACCCAAGACCCCTCCCGCTTGAAGGTGTCTGACGCCCTGCTCAAACGCAATCGGATCCAGATCGATCGCTTCGTAGGTCAGCGTAAGTCCAAACTGACGAGCAAACGCCTCGTGGATGCGGGGCGACTTGCTGTGAGCGACAGGGTGTCCCACAACCGCAAATCGGAGTGATCGTCGCTCAAAATCAAAAAGATCGCCTGTCAATCTTGCCACCGTCAGTCCGAGGAGTTCACCGAGCTAGGTCATCATGACCCATGGAATTACACTGTGGCCACAAATTCTAGAGGAAATGACCTGGTAAATACGGGATCGGCTGCGCCGCGCCCCCGCGGTATCCCATCCCTTAATGTCCTGCTTAAGAAATGCCTCGAACTGATTCACCAGTAACGAATGACTCTGTCGCCGCAATCGTCCAGGCGCATCGAGACAGGCTGATTGCGGCTCATGGCGAAAAGATTCTGGGCCTTGATTCAACCCTCGTCGGCGCGTCTTTAGACCAGGCTTTGGCCGGTAGTGATTTCATCGCTCGTAGCCTTCTCAGCGCCACCACTTTGGATTCCGTGTTGCCTGATATCGGCGCGCCCCGACCTCAAGGTGAGATCACACAAGCGATCAAGAGCGCGGCGGCGATAGCCGATGACCTTGCCATAGCCCTAAGGGGCATCCGAAACGAGGAGTTAACGCGTATCGGTTGGCGCGACCTCGCGGGCAGCGCTCCACTCAGCGAAGTCATTGCGCGCTTATCTGAGCTCGCTGATGCTTCCATTGAGGCCGCACTCGAAAAAGCGCATGAGGAGATGGTCGAGCGATTTGGGGAGCCCATCGGCGAGGCGAGTGGCACGCCGGTGCGGCTGACAGTTTTGGGTCTTGGAAAATTAGGTGGCCGAGAGCTCAATATGTCCTCGGACGTGGATCTCATCTTTGCTTTTCGGGAGAGCGGCTCGACCGACGGAACCAAATCAATCAGTAACCATGAGTTCTTTATAAAAGTCGGTCAGCGCCTGATAGACCTCCTCCAGCGCCAAACGGCTGAAGGCATCGTATTTCGGGTCGACATGCGTCTTCGACCCAACGGCGATAGCGGACCGCTCGCTTTGTCCTTTGATGCTATCGATCACTATTACCTGACCCACGGCAGAGATTGGGAGCGCTATGCGTTAATCAAAGCGCGGCCGGTGGCAGGCGACCTTGATGCAGGCCAAATCCTCCTCGCCGGTATTCGGCCCTTCATCTATCGCAAATATCTCGACTTCGGAGCGATCGAGGCGATTCGAAACATGAAGTCCCTCATTGAACAGGAACTCGCCCGGAAACCCCTGACGCACAACGTCAAACTCGGGCGTGGGGGTATCCGGGAAATCGAGTTCATTGTCCAAAGTCACCAACTGATCTTCGGGGGGCGCAATCCTCATCTTCAGACTCCCAGTCTTTACGCCGCTCTCGAGGAATTAGCGCGGGCCGAGATCCTCCCTGCCGACATCTGCGAGACGCTTCGTCAGCACTATGAATTCCTGAGAACCGTTGAGCATCGTCTTCAAATACTCGATGACCGTCAGACCCATACATTACCCAGCGATGCCATCTGTTTGAATCGTATTGCTCATGCCAGTGGCTTTGAGCATCCGGACGCTCTGCTGACCACCTTGTCGGAGGTAACGCGATCCGTCCACCAGCAATTTGGGGCGGTGTTTCGTTACGAAGAAAACCCACAGCAAAACACCCCCGGAGCATTCGAGGCGCTATGGCGAAGCGCCATCGCTGAGGATGGCGATCCGCAACGCTTCAAGGATGCGGGGTTTCGAGAACCCGAAAAAATCATCGGACTCCTGGCAGGTATTCCCCGCAGTCGGTTTTATCAGGCTTTTTCAAGAGAGGGCCGAGAACGTTTGGATCGGCTCATGCCCGCGGTCTTAAGCCGCTGCGCAGAATCAGAAGACCCCGATACCGCGCTCACACGGGTGACATTCGTCATTCAGTCCATTGGTCGACGTTCAGCCTATCTCGCGATGCTGGTGGAAAAAGAATTGGCGCTCTCCCAACTGGTCAAGTTGGCGTGCGCCTCCGCTGAGGTCAGCCAGTGGATCGCTCGGCACCCCGTAATCCTGGATGAACTTCTAGATCCCATCGCAACAATTGACGTGCCCGACGCTCAAACCATCTCTGAGGAATTGGGGAAAAAGCTAGATGACGTTTCCGATGATCTCGAGGTGGCCATGGATCGACTGCGGGAATTTCGACAGGCCTATACCCTACGGGTCGCGGCTGCGGACCTTGCAGGACTCCTCAAGACGGGGGAAGTCGCTTCCGCACTCAGCGCGCTGGCCGAAGCGGTGCTCACACAAAGTGTGCGTCTCGCGCAGCGCACCCTGAACAACATCGAGCAGCCAACCCGCACTGCGTTGGGAATCATTGCCTATGGCAAGTTGGGCAGCGGTGAGCTCGGGTATCACTCCGACCTCGATATCGTTTTTGTTTTTCAGGAGCCCGAGGGCGAGGGCGGCGCGGCAGCCTCTGCCCGACGACACTACTTCGGGCGACTCGTTCAGCGACTCACCCACATTCTGACCACCCGAACACCAGCGGGAGAAGCCTACATGATTGACACCCGGCTTCGCCCGAGCGGGAACGCCGGCACGGTCGTAACGCCGCTGAATGCGTACGCGGAATACCTCGAAAACGATGCCTGGACCTGGGAGCATCAGGCGCTCGTGCGTGCTCGGCTCATCGTGGGCGACGGATCCATGCGGGCTACATTTGCCACGATTCGTAATAACCTTCTGTGCCAGGCGCGAGACCTCCAAACACTCAAGCGCGATGTGCTCTCGATGCGCCAACGGATGTGGGAACACCGCAAGCGGGAGAGAAAAGCCGAGGACGGATTTCACCTCAAGCAGGATCCCGGAGGCCTTATTGATATCGAGTTCCTGTGCCAATACTGGGTTTTGGCGCATGCGGGCCGGCACCGGTCTCTGACCGAATGTCTCTCTAATCGTGACATCATCAACCAATTGGCTTCGCTTGGTATCCTGACTGCGCAGACCGCCGCTCGGCTTTCTGAGGTGCTTCAAACATACCTCACACATGAGAATGCCCTGAAGCTTCGGCGCGGAGAGTCACGGGTTGAAGCGAACCGATTTGAAGCAGACCGAGAATTCGTCGGGGCCGTTTGGGCAGATACCTTTGGACGTTCCGATGATCGGTCTGATGCCTCCAGTTCATAGGCAATCCTTGAAAAAATCATTCCATCCGATCAGATAGAATGGAGCGCTGAGCGTTACCAAATCATCTCAATGAAAGATCAGTTTCGTGTTGGACTCGTAATCGGGTCATTCCATAAAGATGCTTGCGAAACCATGCGCGACGCAGCGCGGGCAGAGGCCCAGCAACTGAACCTCAAGGTCAGCGAAGAGCATTGGGTGCCGGGGTCTATGGAAAAGCCGCTCGCCGTAAAAAGAATGCTCGAAAAGCCCGAGATCGACGCGGTCGTCGCGCTTGGGATCATCGAGCGCGGTGAGACCGGCCACGGGCGCACGATGGGACAGGCCGTGATTCAGGCGCTCATCCACTTGCAGCTCGAAGCAAATAAACCGGTGGGCGTCGGCATCCTCGGACCCGACATCCTTGCCGAGCAGATCGCGCCGCGGCTTGTGCCGTACGCCCGGGATGCCGTTCGGGCCGTTCAGGTCATGCTCACCGGCCAGCCCAGCTAGTCTCCGCAACGGTGTTGCTTCTGCAATAATCCTGATCTCCAACGAAGACGAAAAAGAACTTACCCAACTGGAAGGAAAGGCTCATGTCATTCTCAGATCGTGATGGCGTTATCTGGTTCGACGGCAAGATGGTGCCGTGGCGCGATGCGCAAATCCACGTGCTCACGCACACTCTGCATTACGGATTAGGCGTCTTCGAGGGCGTGCGGGCATATCAGACCGAACGCGGTACGGCGATCTTCAGACTGGCAGACCATACCGATCGCTTCTTCCGTTCGGCCCACATTCTCGGGATGAAGATGCCCTGGGATCAGCAAACCTTGAACGAGGCGCAGACCGCCGTGGTTCGAGACAACCAGCTTGCCACCGCCTACCTGAGACCTCTCGCTTTTTATGGGTCTGAAGGGATGGGGATTCGCGCGGATATGCTGAAGACCCACATTGCGATCGCGACCTGGGAGTGGGGCGCGTATCTCGGTGAAGAGGGACTCAAAAATGGGATTAAGGTCAGAACGTCGTCTTTCACAAGGCATCACGTCAACATCACGATGTGTCGAGCGAAAGCCTGCGGCAACTACATCAACTCGATGCTTGCTCTGCAGGAGGCTATTTCGGGCGGCGCCGATGAGGCCCTGATGCTTGACGCCTCCGGATACGTGATGGAAGGCTCCGGTGAGAACGTCTTCATCGTCAGGGACGGCGTGATCTATACCCCGGATCTCACCTCGGCGCTTGAGGGCATCACGCGGGATACCGTCATCCAACTCATCGCTGAGGCCGGAATGGAGGTTATCGAAAAGCGCATCACACGCGACGAAGTTTATGTCGCGGATGAGGCCTTCTTCACCGGCACGGCTGCCGAAGTCACGCCGATCCGAGAGCTGGATGGCCGACAAATTGGTAATGGGGGGCGCGGCCCGATTACCGAGCTGCTCCAAACAAAATACTTCGATTGTGTTCAGGGACGAGATCCCAACCACGACGATTGGCTCACCTATGTCTGAGCTCTTGCTTTCGTGATCGCAAAAACACCCGCCTTATCCGATGCGTCAGCCGATAACGAACGGCAGCATCAGATCAGCAGCGCGGATCTACCGCTGCATTGCCCGCCCGATGGCACTGCGCTGTGGAGCCAGCACCCGCGCGTTTACCTTCCCATCGCGGCAGGCGAGACCGCGCTTTGTCCCTACTGCGGGAACCGCTTCTTTCTGCCGAAGGACGCCTGATCACAACAGTCGCTTCGGCCTCTGGTGGACAAACACTCTAGACTGCTGATCATCGGCCCCGCTTGGATCGGGGATATGGTGATGTCCCAAAGTCTTTTGCGCGCCGTTAAATTCGCACATCCTCAATGCGCTATCACGATGCTCGCACCTGCTGCTACAGCACCTCTTGCAGAGCGCATGCCCGAGGTCAACGAAGTCCTCACAGCGCCCTTTCAACACGGCCGCTTGGATCTCTCGTCACGGTTTCGCATAGGTCGGTCTTTGCGAGGGCACGATTTCGAACAAGCGATTGTTTTACCCGGCTCCACAAAAGCGGCCTTGATCCCATTTTTTGCGGGCATCCCCAGGAGAACAGGCTACGCCGGCGAGCCTCGATGGGGTTTGCTCAACGACATCAGGCCACGACCCCAAGGCAAGAATGACCGAATGGTCGAGCGCTATGTTCGTCTGGGTCAAGATCCAGATTCTTTCTCCGTCGATCAACTGCTCGAGCCGAAACTGAAAACAGACACCCGGCATGCCGATGAGGTCTTAGAGCGATTAGGCTACGCAAAACCTGCCGGGCCTATTCTCGCCTTGGCTCCCGGCGCCGAGTATGGCCCTGCAAAAAGATGGCCGATCAAACGCTTTGCTGCGTTGAGTGATCACTACGCCGCGCTTGGCTGGACAATCTGGATTATGGGTGGGCCTAAAGATCGAGCGATTGGTGACGACATAGCGAAAGCATGCCGGTCCACACAAACGATCATCAATATGGCCGGACAAACCACGCTTCTCGAGGCGGTTGATCTTCTGGCGAGAAGCCATGCCGTAGTCAGTAACGACTCTGGCCTGATGCACGTCGCGGCCGCCACGCAACGTCCCGTCGTCGGCATCTTTGGGTCATCAAGTGAAAGCCATACACCCCCATTGGGAAAGAAAACGAGCGCGGTTTCCCTGGCGATGGACTGCCGTCCCTGCTTCGCGCGCGAATGCCCCCTCACGCATACGAACTGCCTCAATCAACTCTCACCGAAGCAGGTGATCGAATCCCTGGAGCGACTGGTCTGATAACCGAACCGCCGACGAACGATATAATTTCTTTCGAGATTTAGGGAGATTTGCGTGTCATCGAAAGGACTTAAGATTCTGGTCACAGGCGGAGCGGGATATATCGGCTCCCACACCACCCACCAGCTGATCGCCGCAGGCCATCAAGTCACGGTGGTCGATAATCTTTACAGCGGTCACCGTTGGGCAGTATCCGGTGAGGCGACCTTCGTTGAAGCCGACGCCGGCGATTCGAAGCGAATGCTATCGATAATGGCCGATGAACATTTTGACGCAGTGATTCACTTCGCCGGTCATATCGTTGTTCCTGAATCCGTCTCTGATCCGGGAAAGTACTATCGCAACAACGTTATCGCCTCTTTAAATCTGATTGAAAGTGCTCAGGCAAGCGAGATCGGCATGTTCATTTTCTCATCGAGCGCTGCCGTTTACGGCAACCCGAAAACTATCCCGGTCTCAGAGACCACCGCCCCAAATCCCATCAATCCCTATGGCCGAACCAAGCTCATCACCGAATGGACCCTGCAGGATATGGCGCAGCGCAGCGGTCAGGCCAATCCTCTGCGTTATGTGGCGCTGCGGTATTTCAACGTGGCGGGCGCTCATCGCGATGGAATTCTTGGTCAAGCCACGCCGGAGGCGACTCATCTGATCAAGGTGGCCTGTGAAACTGCCTGCGGGAAGCGTGAGTCTATGTCGATCTACGGCACGGATTACGACACGCCGGATGGGACCTGCATCAGAGACTATATCCACGTGGAAGATCTCGCGGCGGCTCATCTCAGTGCCCTGAATTATCTCGCCGGTGGCGGCGACTCCCGGATTCTTAATTGCGGTTACGGGCACGGTTACAGTGTCCGAGAAGTTCTAGACACCGTGCGTCGCGTCAACGGGGCAGACTTCGCAGTCGCGGAGTCCAACCGGCGCGCCGGCGATCCCGCGCAGCTCGTTGCGGATAATTCGGCGATTCGTGAGGCATTGGGCTGGGCGCCAAAATACGACGATCTTGAGATCATTTGTGAAACGGCGCTGCGCTGGGAGCAAAACGGCAATCGGCCTATTTCCAAGACCGGTTAGACTAAGAGGCTGATGAACGGCCCATGGGTCGACCCGCCCATCATGAAGTTAGCGCTCTGTCTTTATAAATACTTTCCCTACGGCGGTCTTCAGCGGGATTTTCTGCGCATCCTCACCGAGTGTCAGCAGCGGGGGCATGCGGTTGATGTGTATACCTCCGAGTGGCAGGGAGAAAAGCCCGACGGCGTGAACATCAACGTCCTGCCCGCAAGTCGTATCGGTGGCAACCACGTTCGCGATCGCCGATTTTTTAATCAAATGCAAAAAGCGACCGCGCCGCATCAGTTCGATGCGATCGTGGGCTTTAACAAAATGCCGGGGCTCGATGTGTACTACGGCGCTGACTTTTGTTACCTGGGCCGAACCGCTCCCCAGTATGGGCCAATGTACCGACTGACGCCTCGATATCATCATCTCTATACCTTCGAGAAGGCCGTTTTCAGTCGAGATAGTGCTACTGAAATCCTTTCGCTTTCAGGCCGAGAAAAAACTGTTTACCAACAGTATTACGGCACACAGGAAGAGCGTTTTCATCTCTTGCCACCGACGCTTGACCTGGATCGGCGCCCCGTTGAAAACCGAGACCGGGTAAGAGTCAAGGTGCGCGACGCGCTGGGTGTGGCAGGCTCTGACGCCTTGCTGTTATTTGTCGGATCGGGGTTTAAAACGAAAGGGCTTGATCGTGCGCTGATCGCACTCGCGCAGCTACCCGATTCAATCGCCAAAACCACGCGGCTCGTTGTCATTGGTCAGGATCAGGCCGGCCCTTATCTTCGTCTGGCGCATAAACTGGGCGTCGCCAGCCAGGTGCAGTTTGTGGGAGGGCGCACCGACATACCGGAGCTGCTCGCCGCCGGTGATCTTTTGGTGCACCCGGCCTATATGGAAAATACCGGCACGATATTGCTGGAGGCTATCGCTGCTGGGCTGCCTGTCCTCGCCACGGATGTCTGCGGTTACGCAAGCCACATCGCTGAGGCCGATGCCGGAAAAGTGCTGCCTTCTCCCTTCGATCAGCGCCAGCTTAATGTGGAACTTGCCTCCGCTCTGCTGAGCAACGATCGGCAGCGTTGGTCTGAAAACGGCCTCGCCTACGGTACGCAATCCAGCCTTTACCAAATGCCTAAAAAAGCGACGGATGCCATAGAAGCGATCGTCGAAGAAAAAAGTCGCAAGGCGCCGAGTCTGGCCAAAGCAGATTCCCGCCCGTGGGTCTTTCTTCGTAAAGATCTCGAACACCTAGGTCAGTTTGGGGAAATCATGGCGCTGGGTGGCGAGGTATATCGTGAGGCGCCCGGACGACGCACAGTGCGCTTTGAGAAAAACAACCGTCATTACTTCCTCAAGACTCACACGGGTGTCGGCTGGCAGGAGATATTCAAAAACCTTTCTTATCTTCGACTCCCGGTGTTGGGCGCAATGAATGAATGGCATGGCGCCCACCACCTACAGCGACTCGGCATCGACACCTTGAGCATTGCCGGATACGGCACGGCTTCCGGCAGTCCAGCGCGCCGGCAGTCATTCATCATCACGGACGAAATCACTGACGCGCAAAGCCTCGAAGAGTTTTGTAGCCCATGGAAGCACCGAGCGCCCAGAGACCACGACGAGGTGCGCTTTAAGCGCTGGCTCATCAAGCAGCTTGCCTCCACGGCTCGACGGCTCCACCAGAGCGGCGCAAATCACAGGGATTTTTATCTTGTGCACTTTTTGTTACAGGCCGGGTATGAGAATGGAAGAATCTCGCCGTCGGGTAGTCGGTTGGCGGTTATCGACCTGCATCGGATGCAGTTGCGCGGAAGCACTCCAAGACGCTGGCGCATCAAGGATGTTTCCGGGCTTCATTACTCCAGCATGGATCTGCAGCTCACCCGTCGCGATCGGTTGCGCTTCATGAAAACCTATTCCGATTTGCCCGTGCGTGAAATCCTAAAGAAGGAACATCATTTTTGGCGGGGCGTCGATCGCCGAGCAAAACGCCTGTACCAGACAGAAAAACGTCGAGCACCGCAAGCACAGCGGACTCCTGCTCAATCGATGCCGATCTCTCAAGCCTCCCGTGAACGAGTCCGAGGTACGTGACGCAAAATTCACCGGTCGCAAGCGAGGACCTGTTCTCGCTCCTGCGAAACGACCTGCTAGAAAAAAACACGGGTTCATTAGAAGCCCAATACCTGTCCTCGTACGCGTCGCCGTTACTCGATCGGCTCCTTGAGGGGCCGGATCAGGCCTTTGACGGCGCAGGCCATGAAGTGCTCAAAGCCGATGCCAAGACCGCGCTCGCGCGAACGTCGTTTGACGGTCACTCCTTTGTGGTCAAACGCTATCCGGTAAAAAATCTCTGGCATCGAATCCGGCTTCTTTTTAAACCGTCCCGAGCGCAGAAAAACTTTCTGTTCGCGCGGCGGCTTGCTGAGATCGGTATCCGTACTATCAGACCGGTTGCATGGATTCAGGAGCGCACCTTTGGACTGCGCGCGCGTTCATGGCTCGTTTATGAGCATGTCGACGACAGCATCTGCGCAGACACGCTCACGGATCAGTCGAATCAGGAAACGGTCAATCGTGTGATCGAAGCCGTCGTTCGTAATCTCAGCCTAATGAAAGACCATCTTCTGTCGCATGGGGATATGAAGCCGTCTAACCTCCTGATCACGCCCCATGAGATTGTCTTGATTGACCTCGATGCGATGAAAAGTCATACCACGCCAGCCGAGTGCGAGAAGGGTATTGCCAAAGACATCGCCCGCTGGATGCGCTGGTGGCGTGCCGACCGACCCCAGCCAGGAATCGCGCATCGCTCCGAATCTCTGCTGCGGGACGCAGGGTTCACACTACCGCAAGGTTAGCGATCCTCCGTTTTGATACGTATCCTCGCCGCATAAAACGGATGATCGGACGGACCCGCAGGCGCCGTGAAAGCGGCCTCAGCGACGAGGCCACGAATCAGAATCATGTCGACGCGCCTCGCGCTCTGATCCAATCCTTCAAGCGCATCGATCGCATCAGACGGAATATAGCGACGCATCGCCGAATCATCGAAGGGTGCGTTGAAATCACCAAGCAAGACCGCTCGTGGATAGCTGGCAAAGGCCTGCATCACCACCTCAAGAGGCCGCTCACCCTCCAAGGGCTTTGAAAGATGCGTGTTTAAGATACGGATCAACCCCCTCGGATGCTCCAATTCATACACAGTGAACGAACGATGCGCTCGCCCGGTGGAAGGGAAAACCGGCGTCGTGGACCAACGACCAATCGAAAATCGGCTTAGCAAACCATTGCCGCGCTGGGGGAAGAAAAGCAGCTTGCGGGTAGGGGCAAAATGCCCACAGCGCTTGAGTAAAGCTGCAAGTTTACTGACCTGATCAGAGCGCCGAAAAAGGCTCGTGCCTTCGATTTCCTGCAGTGCCACAATGTCCGTCTCACCAATCACTTCAGCGATACGCGCGAGCTCTTTTCTGCCGTCCAATCCTCGGGCACGATGGATGTTGTAGGTGCCGATAGTGAAGGTGTCGCCAGAGGCCAACGATGCCGATGCATTCGCACTTATCGGACCACCGCTTCGGCCTTTAAGCGGCCAGGCTCGGCTGGCAAGGAACACAGTCAATCCGATGAGCAGAATCCAAACGAGATGGGCGATTGTCATTATGCAGAATTAGCGCGAGGATTCGATCTTGAAGGGCCAACGCCCAACTTGGCTATACTGGGATGCAGCTCAGTCATTCAACCGCCATAGCGGCGTGCCGTTCGCAAACTTACAAGCCAACAGATGCTCATAAGTTTAACCGTCCCAACCATCAATTCTGTAAGAGTCTCCATGAGAACAGCTTTTTCCAGTGACGCGCGCTTTTTAGATCATGATACCGGTGCCGGCCATCCGGAGCGCGCCGCCCGAATCTCCCATACGCTTGACTATCTTCAAACCCAGCCGTGGTTCTCGTCGCTTGAGAAAGTGAGTGCCAGCGCCTGCGAACCCGAGGCCATTCTGTCAATGCACGACCCCGCACTTCTCGCCCGCGCCAAAGCAAGCTGCGATCAGGGGCAGCCGTATCTTGATACCCCCGACGTTGCGATCAGCGGTGAATCTTTTGATATCGCCCGGCTCGCGGTCGGCACGATGCTGACTCTCAGTGACAATATCATGAGCGGTTCCGTCGATAATGGCTTTGCCCTCATTCGCCCACCGGGTCACCATGCCGAACACGGCGAGGCACTTGGATTTTGCCTCTTCAACAACATCGCTATCACCGCGCGATATCTTCAGCAACAGCACGGTCTTGAGAAAATCCTTATCGTGGACTGGGACGTTCATCATGGAAACGGTACCCAACATCTCTTTGAAGAAGACCCCAGTGTTTTCTTTATCAGTACACACCAGTATCCGCACTATCCGGGCACCGGCTCGCGCAGCGAGACCGGAATCGGAGCAGGGCAAGGGGCCACGCTAAACTGCCCAATGAACGCAGGTGCTGACGATGAGGATTACCAGGCCGCCTTTAACGAGAAAATTCTCCCTGCGATCCATAGTTTCAAGCCCGACATGATCTTGATCTCCGCAGGCTTTGATGCGCACCGAGCCGACCCGCTGGGTGCGATCAATCTCAGCACCGCCCATTACGGCTGGATGACCGAGCGCCTTATGGAATGCGCAGATCAATATTGCAACGGTAGGCTTCTCTCCGCGCTCGAGGGCGGATATGACCTCGACGCATTGGCCCAGAGCGTGGCCACTCACCTGTCGGTCCTGAGCGGCCAGCACTCAGAGCAGAACTCCAACCCCTCGCCTCAATAAGCGCTCCTAGGGGGCGACCCATGTCAACACGAGGGAAAGGGTAAAAACGGATAGCGCCGTGCTGATCACGACCGCACTGCCGGCGAGAGGCTGTAAAGCCCGATAGCGTTCGGCAAAAAGATAGCTGTTGATGCCTACAGGCAGCGCCGCCATCACAATCAAAACCGCTTGCCACACCGCCGGCAGGTCCAGCAGATGCACCACCCACCACACGAGTGCCGGCAGCAACAGATTTTTAATCAGCACGACGAGCGTCGCGCCACGCAGCACTCCTCTGATGGGGTAAAAACTGAGCGCGGCCCCGAGCGCAAATAATGCACCGGGCCCCGCCGAGCGGCCAATCAGATCCAGAATGCCTACCACCGGTGTGGGTAGAGAAATTTGGGCGGCATTCACAAAAGCCCCAAGACCAATCCCGATCAGAAACTGATTTTTCAAAATGCTTTTGAGGGCTGTCCAGCCAATTTGGCCACGCGCGTTTTGATCTTTTGCCAACTCCTGAATAACGATCATGATGGGGAAGAAAAGAGGCGCCTGAAAAGCCACCAAAAGCACAAGAGGAACAGTCGCCGCCTCGCCAAAGGCCATCATCACCAACGGAATGCCAAGCGGGATAAAGTTGCCGTAACTGCAGGCAAATGCGAATACACCTGCTTCGGAGGCGGATCGATAACGCCATCGACTGATAACAAAAACGCCTATCAACAGGCCAAGGGCGCAGCCGTAGTAGCCCATTAGCGCGCGCCATGGAATCACCTCCGGCAGATCAACCGCGCTCATCGTCTTAAAAAGCAAAAGCGGCACGGCAACATTGAAGACATAAAGCGATAAGCCGCGCACCGCATCGCTATCCATCCAGCGCCGCATGCCCACCAGATAGCCGATGGCCACGACACCGAAAATCGGCAGCACAATATCAACGACAGCGGGGGCTAAATTCATCCGGGGCTCGTCTTAAAAAAGAGGCGGAACTACGAAATACCGTCAGCTTGCATGATCAAAAAGCGTGCCAGAAACAACCAAGGGCATTTGCCTTGGGTAAGCATAGACGTTAAATTCGCGCTTGCCCAATCAGGCCCTGGCCTGATTGGGCATCAAGGCGTTGAAGGGGAAGAGTAGTTGGAAACACCCGCGCTCAAAGAGACCGAGGGCTGCTGAAATCCTCGGGCCGGGAGCCGACGAAGATCACCCCAGAGCCGCTGACCGAACCGCAGACCGCGCACTAGGCTCAGCCGCATGACCCCCGAAACGGGTTGGACACGCAAGACGTGTCAAGGCTCGGCGCACCGTTCGCCGAGTGCAGCCGGGTGGTACCGCGCGCGAGACCCTCTCCCCGAGTGGACTCGAATCGCCCCGGACAGTATCCCAATAACCGGGGCCTAAAAGCGCGAGCCATTATGAGTTTCAGCAAAGTCGATTCCCGTTACGTCGGTCCTCAGCTCGAGGAAGCCATTCTCAGCTTCTGGCGGGAGCAGGATATTTTCAAACGCAGTCTCGAGCAGACGAAAGACCAGCCGTTATTTACCTTCAACGAAGGGCCGCCCACGGCAAACGGCCGGCCGGGTATTCACCACGTCCTGGCGCGGAGCTTTAAAGACATTTATCCGCGCTACAAAACCATGCAGGGCTACCACGTTCCTCGAAAAGCGGGGTGGGATACCCACGGTTTGCCTGTCGAGCACGAGATTGAAAAGGAGCTCGGCATCTTTGACAAGAAAGAAATTGAAAAGCAAATCGGTGTTGCCGAGTTCACCCGACGCTGCCGTGAATCGGTGATGCGCTACATCGGTGACTGGGAAAAGATGACCGAGCGCATGGGGTTTTGGGTGGATCTCGATGAGGCGTACTACACCCTAAACAATGATTTCATCGAATCCGTCTGGCATCTGCTCAAGCAGATCTGGGACAAAGGACTGATTTACCAGGACGACAAGGTCGTTCCCTATGATCCGCGCATCGGGGCCACGCTCTCGTCACACGAGGTGGCGCAGGGCTATAAGGAGACCGTTGACCCATCGGTCACCGTTCGTTTTCGACTGCCGGATGAGGGGGCCTCTTTTCTTGTCTGGACGACTACACCGTGGACCCTTCCCTCCAATCTTGCCCTCGCGGTCGGTGCCGATATCGACTACGTCTATGTGCAGCATGGCGACGAGATTCTGATCCTGGCAGAAGCACGTGCGCAGGCTGTGCTGCAGCAGGACGATCTGCATATCATCAAGAAAGTAAAGGGTGCCGATCTCGCAGGCAAACACTATCAGCGTCTTTTTGACTACCTGCCTGCGACGGGCGATATCTGTCGCGTGCTGATCGCTGACTTTGTTACCACCGAAGACGGCACAGGTATCGTGCACGTGGCGCCCGCCTACGGCGTCGACGATCTCGCGCTGGGTCAGGCTAACGGATTACCGGTGGTGCACGGGGTAGGGCTGGACGGTCACTTTGTGGACGAGGTCACACCGGTCGCTGGAAAATTCTTCAAGGACGCCGATCCCATTCTCATTGAGATCCTCAAGGAGCGGGGCGATCTCTTCCGGCATGAGCCGTACACGCATAACTATCCGTTCGGATGGCGCACTGGCGACCCGCTGATCTACTACGCCAAGAACGCGTGGTACATCCGCACCACCGCGGTTCGCGATCGGATGGTCGAACTCAATAAGACGATCAACTGGGTGCCGGCTTCGATCCGTGACGGGCGCTTTGGCAACTGGCTCGAACACAACATCGATTGGGCGCTGTCACGCGAGCGCTTCTGGGGTACGCCGCTGCCGGTTTGGACAGACGGTAACGGTGACTTCATCTGCATCGGCTCACTGGCGGAACTTGAAGCCCTGTGCGGGCGGTCGCTCGCGGATACGGATTTGCATCGCCCCGCGATCGATGAGGTGGAGTTCACCCATCCGGAAAACGGCCGCCTCTACAAACGCGTCCCGGAAGTCATCGACTGTTGGTTTGATTCAGGCGCGATGTCCTACGCCCAATGGCACTACCCGTTTGAAAATCAGGAGATCTTCGAGAAGCACTTTCCTGCAGATTACATCTGCGAAGCCATCGATCAAACGCGCGGCTGGTTTTACAGCCTGCACGCGATTGCAACGCTGGTCTCGGACAGCGTGGCCTACCGAAACTGCGTGTGCCTCAGTCATATCGTCGATAAAGACGGCAAAAAAATGTCCAAATCGCTCGGCAACATCGTCAATCCCTACGATGTCTTCGATCACATCGGTGCCGATCCGCTTCGATGGTATTTCCTCGCGCGTCTCGCTCCCGAGAGTCAAAAACGCATCTCGGTCGATATCATCCGCGAGGTCGCGAGCTCTTTCGTCAACACCCTGTGGAACACCTACGGCTTTTTTACCCTCTACGCTTCACTGGATGACGTCGATCTCAGCACCGACGTGCCCCTGGCGGAGCGTCCAGAAATTGATCGATGGGCGCTTGCACTCTTGCACCACACCATTGAGACGACCACTCAAGCAATGGATGCCTACGACGCGCGCGGCGCAGGTGAGGCCATCGAGCGCTTCGTGGATCAGCTCAGCAACTGGTACATCCGACGTAACCGACGACGCTTCTGGAAGAGCGAAGCAGGCGCGGACAAGCAATCGGCGTACCTCACGCTTTACGAATGCCTCACGGCACTGCAAAAACTTATCGCGCCGTTCATGCCGTTTCTTGCCGAAGCGATGTATCAGAACCTGGCGCGCACTCAGGACGAGAACGCCCCGCTGAGCGTCCACATGTCGGACTGGCCCGTGGCTCAGAGCGAATGGAAAAACAGTTCGCTGCGTGAGGCCATTGATGTCATCCAGCAGGTCGTAGCGCTGGGCCGAGCGGCAAGAGAAAGCAGCCAGGTGCGCGTCCGGCAACCGCTGGCACAACTTTTGGTCCGCGTTCCGAGCGCCGAGGCTCAAGAAGCCGTTAAGACCCATGAGGCACAGGTGCTCGAAGAGCTCAACGTAAAGGCGCTGACATTTATTGCCGCAGACGCCGAGCTTGTCAGCTACCGCATCAAGCCCCACTTGCCGCGCGTGGGCAAACGTTACGGCAAGCAGATCCCGCAAATCCGTGCGGCGCTGCTCGAAGCGGATGGCGCAGCGCTGGCCGCCGCGCAGGCTTCGGGTCAGGCGATTACGCTCGAGGTCGACGGGCAAAGCCTAACGCTCGAGCCTGACGATCTTCTGATTGAGACCGAGTCCGCCCAAGGCTATGCCTGTGCCGAATCCGGGGGCATGCTGGTTGCCCTGGATACGACCCTCAACGACGACCTGCTGCGTGAGGGGCTCGCCCGAGAAATCGTGCGCACTGTGCAGGATGCTCGAAAGCAATCGGGCCTTGAGGTCTCTGACCGCATTCGCCTGCATCTCAACGGCTCATCGAACGTACGCGAAGCCATTTCGCAGTACAAAGACTGGATCATGGATGAAACGCTTGCGAGCGTTTGGTCGGATGACGCTTTTACGTCTGGTTTTTCGCTTGAGCGTGAGGTCGGCGACGCGCAATGGCAGATTACGCTTGAGAAAATCAGTTGAGGCAGTGAGGGCTAACGATGGGCGTTTGCCCATTGCTTTGAGGCGGGTTTTGCCTTCGTCTTTGCGGCTCCGGAGCCATTGAGCCGCCCCGCCTCTGCTAGAATCTTTTGGGTTGTTTTCTACTTTAATCCGATGGGAGGAGTCGATGGCTAACGGGTTTCTTTTCACCTCAGAATCAGTCTCTGAAGGTCACCCCGACAAGATGGCGGATCAGATTTCAGACGCCGTGCTTGATGCAATGCTGGCGCAGGATCCGCGCTCGCGCGTCGCCTGTGAGACGCTGGTCAACACCGGGCTTGCGGTCATTGCGGGCGAAGTCACCAGCAGCGCTCAGGTGGATCTGGCGCAGACCGTTCGCGACACCATTACCGACATCGGCTACACCTCCTCGGAAATGGGCTTCGACGCGGCCAGCTGCGCCGTGATGGTGACTCTCGACAAACAGTCGCCCGACATCGCGCAAGGCGTTAACGAGGGCGAAGGTCTCGACCGGGATCAGGGCGCGGGCGATCAGGGGCTCATGTTTGGTTTTGCCTGTAACGAAACCGACGTTCTGATGCCTTTCCCCATCACCTATTCGCATCGTCTGGTAAAGCGCCAGGCTGAGGTCCGCAAAAGCGGCAAGCTTTCGTGGTTACGCCCTGACGCCAAGAGCCAAGTCTCGGTTCGCTACGAAGACGGTAAACCCGTCTCAATCGACACCGTCGTGCTTTCAACCCAGCATAGTGAGAATGTCGATCATGCGACGCTGAGCGAAGCCGTGATCGAAGAGATTATCCGGCCGGTACTCCCCGCCGACATGATCACCGCCGACACCCGGTTTCTGGTGAATCCCACGGGCCGATTCGTCATCGGCGGCCCGCACGGCGACTGCGGTCTCACCGGCCGCAAAATCATTGTCGACACTTACGGGGGCTCCGCCCACCACGGCGGCGGCGCATTCTCTGGCAAGGATCCCAGCAAAGTCGATCGCTCGGCCGCCTATGCCTTGCGCTATGTGGCCAAGAACGTTGTGGCCGCCGGCCTCGCCGACCGATGCGAAGTGCAGGTAGCGTATGCCATCGGTGTGGCAGAGCCGGTCTCGCTCATGGTCAACACCAGCGGCACCGCCGTGATTGCCGAAGAAAAGATCGAAGCACTCATCCGCGAGCATTTTGACCTGCGGCCCAAGGGCATCATCGAGGATCTTGATCTGCTGCGGCCAATCTACCGCCCCAGCGCCGCATACGGGCACTTCGGCCGAGATGACGCGGGCTTCCCCTGGGAGGAGACTGATAAAGCCGAGGCCCTGCGCGCTGCTGCAGGTATCTAAAAACCGCCGTTCTTCTGGTAAAATACGCGTGAAAAGGAGCTAAGGCGAACCCTTAGACTCCTTTTTCGTTTTTTTAAGACGCCGCCGAGGAGCGTTGCAACGGGCACCCCGCCCGCCAGGCTCGGCACTAGTGCGTCTCCGTTAGGACAACGGCGCTCAGTGAACATGGAGAACCCCATGAGCGCTGTGATGCAATCCCAGTCCGATCAGGACTTCCTCGTCGCCGACCTCTCACTTGCCGAGTTCGGCCGTAAAGAAATCGCCATCGCCGAGACCGAAATGCCCGGTTTGATGGCGCTTCGTGAAAAGCACGGGTCCGAGCAGCCCCTGAAAGGCGCGCGCATCGCCGGCAGTCTGCATATGACGATTCAGACCGCCGTGCTGATCGAAACCCTCACTGCCCTCGGTGCGGACGTGCGCTGGGCATCCTGCAACATCTTCTCAACGCAGGACCATGCGGCAGCGGCTATCGCGGCCGGCGGCACCCCGGTGTTTGCCTACAAAGGCGAAACCCTCGAAGAGTATTGGGCCTATACCCACCGCATCTTTGAGTGGAGCGACGGCGGCACGCCCAACATGATCCTTGATGACGGCGGTGACGCGACGCTGCTGGTGAATCTCGGCACCAAAGCCGAGCAGGACTTGTCCGTTCTGGATAACCCCACGAGCGAAGAAGAAGTCGCGCTGTTTAACTCGATCCGCGAGCGTTTGAAAACGCAGCCGAACTGGTACTCCAAGATCCAAGCCAACATCCTCGGCGTCACGGAAGAAACCACCACCGGCGTGAAGCGTCTCTATCAGATGCAGAAAACCGGCGAGCTGCCGTTCCCTGCCATTAACGTAAACGACTCGGCCACCAAGTCCAAGTTCGACAACCTATACGGCTGCCGCGAGTCGCTGGTCGACAGTATCAAACGTGCCACCGACGTCATGGTGGCGGGCAAGCTGGCGGTGGTGCTCGGTTACGGCGACGTGGGCAAGGGCTCGGCCCAGTCCCTGCGTGGACTTGGCGCTACCGTCTGGATCACCGAAGTCGATCCGATCTGCGCCCTGCAGGCCGCAATGGAAGGCTATCGGGTGGTGACCATGGACGAAGCCGCCAGCCAGGCGGACATCTTTGTCACCGCAACGGGTAACTATCACGTCATCACGCACGACCACATGGCCGCGATGAAAGACCAGGCCATCGTTTGCAACATCGGCCACTTCGACAACGAGATCGACTGTGCTTCCCTCGAGCAGTACGAGTGGGACAACATCAAGCCGCAGGTAGATCACATCATCTTCCCCGACGGAAAGCGGATCATCCTGCTGGCTCAGGGTCGACTGGTGAACCTCGGCTGTGCCACAGGCCACCCGAGCTTCGTGATGTCCAACTCCTTCACCAACCAGACGCTGGCGCAGATTGAGCTGTTTAAAAACCGCGACCAGTACAAAAACGAGGTCTACATCCTTCCCAAACATCTCGATGAGGCGGTCGCCCGACTGCACCTTGAGAAAATTGGCGCCAAACTGACCACGCTCAGCCAAGAGCAGGCGGACTACATCGGCGTGTCTCAGGACGGCCCGTACAAAGCCGAGCACTACCGGTATTGATCTCGAAACGCGAGTCAAAAAAAAGCCCCCGCACTGCGGGGGCTTTTTCGTTCTGGCGGATTTTCAGGCCGAAAGATCAGGGGCGAGTTTGTGTTCCAGATGGTTAATGCTGTCTTTTAAGAAGAGTTTTCGCTTCTTGAGTCGCTGCATCTGCAGGTCATCGGTGAGCGGATCGTGGGACAAATTCTCAAGTTCTTCGTCGAGGGCGCGATGCTCTAATCGCAATTTGTCGATTCGATGGGTGAGATCTATGTGCTGCGCTTCATTCATTCAGGATGGTCTCCCTCACGTACTGGCAGTTGATGAGTTTCACGTTTGTGGAGAGACCGCGGGCCAACCGACTTCGCATGCCCAAAAGACACTGCGGCTCACGACCTGACCACGTGATTTCATCCTACTCCTTCATGGCATTTATTTCAGGGGTATTTATTTTTATTCACCGACTGCACTCGCAACCCAAATAATTTTTATTTCAAAAATATATAATTAGAGAATCTTCCTCACTCGCTTTATGTGGTTTACGAGCGGGTTCATCAAGCGGCTCATTTAAGGTACAAAAATGGCAACCTGGGAAAAAATCCTGCTCGGCGTGCTCGTGCTGGTCGTGATCCTTTGGTTTTTTCCGGGTGTCAAAACCATGATGCAGCAAAGCCGCGAAGCACCCAAAGACTGGCCCGCGGTCATCATCCCCCTCGTTGCGGTCGTCGCCTTTGTAATTTTTCTGATTGCGGTGGTGGCATGAGCAAAGACAGCGAGATCAGCCAGCGTATATACCTCAAGGATTACGCGCCGCCCGATTACACGATCACCAAGACCGAGCTTCATCTCAATCTGGATCGCACCCGCACCCGCGTTCGCGCGCGTCTCACCGTTCAGAAAAACGGCGAGCACGACCGGCCCCTGATCCTGCACGGCGAAAAGCTCGATCTCATCAGCCTGTCGCTGAATGGCGAAAAGCTCAACGGCAACGACTGGCAGCGCAATGATGAGTCCCTCACGCTTTTCCGTTCGTTTACTGCGTGCGAGCTGGAAATTGAAACCGAGATAAACCCCGCCGCCAACTCAGAGCTCAGCGGGCTCTATGCGTCCGCCGACACGCTGTGCACGCAGTGCGAGCCGGAGGGCTTTCGGCGCATTACCTATTTTCTTGACCGCCCGGACGTGCTCTCCGTCTACCGGGTCACGCTTACTGCCGTAAAAGCGGATTACCCCGTGTTGCTCGCCAACGGCAACCTGATCGAAAGCCATGAGGATGGTGAGCACCATACCGCCGTTTGGGACGACCCCCACCCCAAACCGAGCTACCTTTTTGCGGTCGTTGCCGGGCGCCTTGAGTTCCTCGAGGACCGCTTTACCACCCACTCGGGCGAGTCCGTGCAGCTTCGGGTTTACGCCCGCTCACGAGATCTCTCGCAGTGCCATTACGCGCTGGCCGCGCTTCGCGAGTCCATGATCTGGGATGAAAAAACCTACGGGCGCGAATACGACCTGTCGCAATACAACATCGTCGCGGTTGAGGATTTCAACATGGGCGCGATGGAGAACAAGGGCCTGAACGTATTCAACACCCGCTACGTGCTTGCGCTTCCGGAGACCGCCACCGATCAGGACTACCAGGGCGTTCGTGACGTTATCGGCCACGAGTACCTGCACAACTGGTCGGGCAATCGGGTCACGCTGCGCGACTGGTTTCAGCTCAGTCTCAAAGAGGGCTTCACGGTCTTTCGCGAGCAGCAGTTTAGCGCCGATCATGGCTCGGCCGGGGTTAAGCGCATTGAAGACGCCAACCTTGTGCGCACGCAGCAGTTTCGAGAGGATGCCGGCCCCATGGCCCATGCGGTGCGCCCCGATTCCTTTGTTGAGATCAACAACTTCTACACGCTCACGGTCTACATCAAAGGTGCCGAGGTCGTGCGGATGCTGAGCCGGCTCGTCGGTGAGCAGGGATTTTTTAAAGGCTGCACGCATTATTTTGAGCAGCACGACGGGCAGGCCGTCACCACCGATGATTTTGTGAGCGCCATTGAGCACGCCAGCCAAAAAGATCTCTCGCAGTTTCGGCGCTGGTACGAGCAACCCGGCACCCCGCGTATCCGCACCATCAGCCGCTACGACCCAGCACGCCAAAGCTTTCAGCTCAATATGGCGCAGAGCAATCTCGATAGCCTGGGGCAGGGCCGAGCGCCTTTACAGATTCCAATCGCCGTGGCGCTTTTTGACCGGACCGGAAAGCCGCTTCAAAGCCGGTTAAACGGCGCCTCAGAACCGGCTCATGAACATCTTCTGGATTTCACCAACCCGGAGCAGGGCTTTCATTTTGAGGGCGTCGAAAGCGAGCCGATTGTCTCTTTCCTGAGAGGCTTTTCCGCGCCCGTCATCGTCGAGACCGACCTACCTGACGCAGATCTTGCCGTGCTGGCAGGCTTTGACAACGATCCGTTCAGCCGCTGGGATGCGGGCCAAACGCTCGCCCGAAAAGAAATTCTGCGCTGGATGGATGTGGGCGATGCCGCAGAGCTGAACGAGTCTTTTGCGAACGCGTTCGGCCAGACCTTAAAGGGCGACTTTGACGATCAGGCCTTTCAGGCGCTTGCCCTGAGACTGCCGGATGAGAGCTACTTAAGCGAGTTTGTCGACAAGATCGATCCAACGCGCGTTCACAACGCAAGACAGGCCGTAATGACCGCGCTCGCGCAGCGTTACCGCGAACTGTTTTTGGCGCGTTACGAATCGCTGACGCCGACTCAAGGTCTCAAGCTCGATGCCGGCGCTGCCGGCGCACGCTCGTTACGTAACACCTGCCTTGCCTACCTGATGCTGCTGGGTGAGGAGGCCATCGCCGCGCTCGCATTAAAGCAGCTTACCGAAGCGGACAACATGACCGATGCGATTGCCGCATTGGCCTTACTGGCACATCAGCCTGGCGATGCACGAAATGAAGCGCTTGCCTTCTTTGAGAACCGCTGGCGCGATTATCCGCTGGTCATGGATAAATGGCTGCGCGTTCAGGCCACCTCCCGCGCTGAGGATACGCTTGACCGCGTGCGGGGGCTGACTAGCCACCCGTGCTATCACGACGATAACCCGAACAAAGTGTATTCGCTGATCAGCGCTTTCGCCCACGCCAACCCGCTACGGTTTCATTGTCCAAGCGGTAACGGGTATGCCTTTGTGGCGGATCAGCTTTTAAAAACCGACGCCAAGAACCCGCAGGTCGCCGCGCGTTTGGCCTCGGCTTTTAATCTCTGGCGACGCTTTGAGCCGGGACGTCGCGCGCTGATGAAACAAACGCTCGAGCGCATCAGCGCCACGCAGACGCTCTCCCGAGACGTCGGCGAGATCATCGAGCGCGCGCTCGCGGCAGAGGATTCGCAGAGCTAAAGATCGCCGGTGAGCACCGAGCGCGCGAGCGAGATCGCAAGCGCCAGCATCACCAGACCAATAGCCCCATCGATCACGCGCCAGGTATTTGCACGCGCGAGAAACCGGCGTAATTTCTGCGCACCAAAGCCCAGCGGATAAAACCAAAGCGCGGAGGCGAGCATCGCGCCTAAGGCAAAAAGCGCCCGATCCCAGCCCGCGAACCGCGAGGCAATTCCCCCCAACACCAGCACCGTGTCGAGATACACATGCGGGTTTAAAAACGTCAGCATCAGGGCCGTGGCAACGGCAGTGCCGAGTGCGCCGTGCACGCCGCCCGCAGCATCCATCACCTCCTGCGCGCGATACGCCCGGTAAAACGAGCGCAGGGCAAAACCCAGCAAAAACAAACACCCGAGCCACGCGACCGTTTCCAGAATTTGCGGATACGCGCGAATGGCGGTACCAACGCCCGCCGCCCCAATCGCGATCAGCAGCACGTCGCTCAAGCAACAAACGGTGGCCACCGCAAACACGTGCCGCCCCGCCAGGCCCTGCCGCAACACAAACGCGTTCTGTGGACCAATCGCAATGATCAATGCGCTGCCAAGCGCCAGTCCCTCCAGCAGTGCCATCCCGTCCACTCCAAACTCTCCGTCGGTTCGTTCGCAGGCCAATGATAAGATTGATTCACTAAAGTGGCTTTGCAATAAACGCCGTGAGCGCATCCCGAAAAACCGACCTTCGGCCCTCCAGCCAGGATGATGTCAATCGCTTCCTGCAGAACGTTCGCGCCACCGCGCCGCTGGCGCGCCGCGAGGGCCGCGGGCGTCTGATTTTTGCCATGGATGCCACCGCCAGCCGCGAGCCGCTGTGGGACCGCGCCTGCCATATCCAGGGCCAAATGTTTGAACAGACCGCAGCGCTCGGGGGCCTCGAGATCCAGCTCGCGTACTACCGCGGCTATGGCGAATTTGACGCAGCGCCCTGGGCTTCGGAGGCGGACGTGCTCTTAAAACGCATGACGGCCATTCGCTGCGCCGCCGGCCATACGCAGATCGCCAAGGTGCTAAAGCACGCGCTTCTACAGGCCCGCAAGGGCGGCGGCACCGTCAATGCGCTGGTCTTTGTCGGCGATTGCGTGGAGGAAGACCCCGACACGCTGACCGCTCTGGCGGGTGAGCTTGGCATGCTGGGCGTGCCGGTGTTTGTTTTTCAGGACGGCGCTGAGCCTTCCGCAGAAAAGACCTTTACGCAGATCGCGCGCCTGAGTCGCGGCGCCTACTGTCGGTTTGATGCCTCCAGTGCCGCGCAGCTTCGTGACCTTCTGTGCGCGGTCGCGGTGTACGCCGCGGGCGGGCGCAAAGCGCTTACGAATCACAGCCGTCAAAGCGGCGGCGAAGCGCTTAGGCTTCTCGCGCAACTCGACAGCGGAAGTTAACCGTGGCGCGTATTTTTCTGGCGCTTGTCGCGCTTGTTGGTCTGATGTGGCTTGCCTCATGGCTCGGTAAAGCCACACCCGAGCAGCGCGCCAAGGCCCTTAAGCTCATTGTGCTTTATGGCGTCGCGGGCGCGCTCTTGGTGCTTGTAGTGACCGGGCGCATACCCTGGGTCTTTGCGCTGATCAGCGCGGCCGTGCCCTGGCTGCAGCGCTTTATGGTGGCGCGTCAGGCGTGGAACATGTTCAAGTCGACGCAGGGGCCAAGCGCCGGCAAAACCTCACGGGTCGAAACCGCGATTTTGCGCATGGCGCTCGACCATGACACCGGCGATCTTGATGGCGAGGTGATCAGCGGGCCTTTTTCCGGCCGACGTCTGGGCGACCTCAACGACGAAGAACTCAAAGCGCTGCTCGAGGTCTGCCGGCAGCAGGACGGGCAGTCGGCGGCGCTGCTGGAGGCCTATCTGGACCGTACCCGCGGCGACAGCTGGCGCGAGCACGAAGACGCCGGGCCCTCCGCTGCGCCCGCGCAGGGGCCGATGTCTGTCGATCAGGCCGCGCAGATTCTGGGCGTAGCAAAAGACGCCTCGCGCGATGAGATTCAGGCCGCGCACCGGCGGCTCATTCAAAAACTACACACCGATCGCGGCGGCACCGACTATCTCGCCGCGCTCATCAACGAAGCACGCGACACCCTCAACGATCAGCAGTGACGAATGCCCGAGAGCAAACGCCCGCGCGATCGGGTCGGCGGATATCCTGGTTCACGTGGCTTATCGTCACGCTGGTGTTGCTCGCGGTAGGCATCGTTTACCAGCCGAGCGAAATCACCACCGAGAGCTACTCTCGCGAGCAAGCCTGGGGCATCGATCGCGCGCTGCTGCGCAGTGCGCTGGGTGAACCCGTTGCCCAAAATGAATACCCGAAAACCATCCGGGTCGCGCACGATCAGATCGAATACGAAGCGGCCATCACCTACACGCTTGACGCCGAGCTGCAAAAAGCGGTCGATGAAGTCTTTGCCCAATACGGCCCCGATTACGGCGTCTTTGCGGCGCTTGATCCGGATACCGGCGAGATCCTTGCGCTCGCAAGCCACCGGCGCAATCAGGGCGAGCCTACTGAAAACCTCGCCATAGCCGCGACCTACCCGGGCGCTTCGGTTATTAAAGTGGTAACCGCAGCGGCAGCCATGGATCTCGGTAAAGCGACGCCCGAAACCGTGATTCCGTTTAACGGCAAGACCACGAGTCTTTACCGCAAGAACGTTCTGCACCACAAAAACACGCAGTGGACGCGCCGCTATCCGCTGACCACGAGCTTTGCCAAATCCGTAAACACGGTATTCGCTCGGCTCGGGATCTTCACCGTGGGCGGTGAGCCCCTTAAAACCTACGCGAGCGCCTTTGGCTTTAATCAAACCTGGGACTCTGACTTTGCGCTGGACCCCAGCGTATTCATCATTGACGCCAATGACCCCTGGTCGATTGCGGAGGCGGCCTCGGGCTACACCCGCAACACCACGCTCTCACCCGTCCACGGCGCGATGCTTGCGGCGGTTGCCGTCAACGGCGGACAGCTTGTAAGACCCACGCTGGTTAAAAAAATCACCGCCGAAGACGGGCTGTCGGTCTATGTGCACGAGCCTGAGAACGAGCCGATTGTCTCGGACAAGACTGCAAGCGATCTTCGCACGCTGATGCAAGAGACCGTGGCCTCGGGCTCGGCGCGCGATTCCTTCAAGAAATTTTTCAGAGGCGACATGGCCGATGTGGAGGTCGGCGGCAAGACCGGCAGCCTCACCGGCGAAAACCCGCCGGGCCGCTACGACTGGTTTGTCGGATACGCGCAAAAAGACGGGCGCAAAATCGCTTTTGCAGCCATGTGTATTAACGAGGAATTCTGGTATGTAAAATCGGCCTACGTCGCCCGAAAAGCCATCGAGCATTTCTTCGGTCGACCGAACACCCATTAACCAGCCGTCCCCAATCGATCAGGATTTTTCGGTGCAGCAATATCACGACGTTATCCGCCGCGTGCTCAAAGAGGGCCGACGCAAACACAACCGCACCGGCGTGGATACGCTCTCCACCTTCAACATCAACTACCAGATTGATCTTCGCGAAGGCTTTCCGCTGCTGACCACCAAAGAGATCTCCTGGAAAAACATCGTCGTTGAAAACCTCTGGTTTTTATCCGGCGACACGCGCATTGATCTGTTGCGCAAGCACGGCTGCAAGTTCTGGGAGCCCTGGGCCGATGAAGACGGACGGGTACCGAGCGCCTACGGCAACTTCTGGCGCAACTATCCCGTGCATGACGACGGCGAGGCGGGCTTTAACGATCAGATTCGCTACGTTATCAACGAGTTAAAAGAGCGCCCCCAAAGCCGCCGACTGGTGGTTTCCGCCTGGGCGCCGGGTAACGCGCAGACCAGCGCCTTGCCGCCGTGTCATGCGTTCTGGGTGCTCAACGTGCAGCAGGACGAGCACGGCGAGCCCATGCTCTGCCTGCATTTAACCCAGCGCAGCTGCGATGTGGCGCTCGGCCTGCCCTACAACATTGCAGGCTACGCCTTTTTGCTGGAACTGATCTCGCGCTTTACGGGCATCAAGCCGGGCTACTTCGGCCACACGCTGATTGATGCGCACATCTACACCGCCAAGGCCGACGGCTCCATGGCGGAGTATGATCACGTGCCGGGTCTTGAAGAGCAGCTCACCCGCGCGCCGCGCGCGCTGCCGCGCCTTGAGATCAGCCCAAGCATCACCGAGCTTGATGACGTGACCGCGCTTTTGGAAGCAGACACCGACACCCTGCTTGAGACCTTCCGCCTGCACGACTATCAGCCGCACACCGCGCTGCAATTTAAAGTCGCGGTCTGACGCGCGTGCCGACCGACGACGGCAAGTCGATACGCGCGGCGATTGTCGCCATGAACGCAGCGCGGGTCATCGGCCGCGACGGCACGCTGCCCTGGCATTACTCAGAAGACTTAAAGCGCTTTAAACGGCTGACCACCGGCACCACCATCGTGATGGGCCGCAACACTTTTGAATCGATCGGCAGCAAGCCGCTGCCCAATCGCGATAACCGCGTGGTCACTCGCGCACAGTTTGCAAACGTGGCATGCTTTGATTCTGTGGAGAGCGCCATCAAGGATTGCACGGGCGATATCTGGTTTATCGGCGGCGCCAAGCTCTACCAGGCCGCGCTTGATTACTGCGACTTCATCGATGTGATGTGGGTGCCCGATGAGGTCACGGGCGACGATCTCGTTTATTTTCCTGAGCTTGCCATCGAGACCTGGCGGGCCGGTCCAAAAACACCGCTCGCCGAGGATAACCGGCTGATTTGTCAGCGGTTTTACCGCCAGTAGCATGGACGTCTCGCGGATATTCGAGGCTCTTAACGACGCCCAGCGCGAGGCCGTCGGCGCGCCGCCCGGGCCGATGCTGGTGCTGGCCGGGGCCGGCAGCGGAAAAACCCGCGTTCTGACCTATCGCATTGCCTATCTGGTGCAGGCGTTACAGGTTTCGCCCTACGCCATTTTGGCCGTCACTTTCACCAACAAGGCCGCCAACGAGATGCGCCGGCGCATCGAGGACTTCTTGGGGTTTTCGGTACGCGGCATGTGGATCGGAACTTTCCACGGACTCTCGCATCGGCTGATCCGCGATCACCACGAGCTGGCAGGGCTGCCGAGCGGCTTTGAGATTCTGGATTCGGATGACCAGCATCGGCTGGTGCGCCGCTGCCTGCGCGAGCTTAACCTGGACGAAGGCTACTGGCCGCCGCGTCAGGTGCAGTGGTTTATCAACAGCCAAAAAGAAGAAGGCCGCCGGCCTGAGCATCTGCACGGCACGGCCGACGCCCACCAGCAGACCATGATCCGCGTGTACGCGCATTATGAGGAGACCTGCAAGCGTCTTGGGCTGGTGGACTTTGCCGAACTGCTGCTTAAAGCTCTTGAGCTTTTAGAGCAGAACGATTCGCTGCGCGATAACTACCAGCAGCGCTTTCAGCACATCCTGGTTGATGAGTTTCAGGACAGCAACACCATTCAGTACCGCTGGCTTAAATGCCTCGCTACGGCCCACGGCCAGATCGTGGCGGTGGGCGATGACGATCAGTCCATCTACGGCTGGCGCGGCGCGCGCGTGGAAAACATGGCCCAGCTGCAAAAGGACTTTGCCGGCACGCAGGTGGTGCGCCTGGAGCAGAACTACCGCTCCACGGGCAACATCCTAAAAGCCGCCAACGCCGTCATTGATCTCAACACCGACCGCATGGGCAAAAACCTCTGGACGGAGGGCGAGGACGGCGAGCCAATCCGCGTGTACGGCGCGCTCGATGAGCTCGACGAAGGGCGCTTTGTCATCGACCGCATTCAGGCCTGGCAGAGCCTCGGGCGGCGCCGCGACAGCATCGGCATTTTGTACCGCTCCAACGCGCAGTCGCGCGTGTTTGAAGAACT
>Ga0181588_10000197_pt1 | contig 52717 bp, 46 predicted proteins | sample 071ome_26_FD_148607 | JGI IMG/M metagenome (GOLD analysis project Ga0181588, IMG submission 148607) | Coastal salt marsh microbial communities from the Groves Creek Marsh, Skidaway Island, Georgia - 071409BT metaG (spades assembly) | ecosystem: Environmental > Aquatic > Marine > Intertidal zone...
GAGTTGTGAGCTCTCATTCGACGATTGCTTTGTTCCTGCATCGGCCCTGTTGGGCGGAGAGGAAGGCCATGGCTTCACCCAGATGATGGGCGGACTTGAGATTGGGCGCATTCAAGTGGCCGCGCGCGCGATCGGAGTTGCACGCGCCGCGTTTGATGATGCCCTCGAATATGCAACGCAGCGAGAAACCTTCGGTCAGCCGATCTGGCGCCACCAGTCGGTCGGCAATCTCCTCGCCGATATGGCAACTCAGATCACTGCCGGGCAACGGCTGAATTATCACGCTGCTGAACGGTTCGATAGCGGCACACGGGCCGACCTCGAAGCAGGAATGGCAAAGCTGTTCTGCTCTGAAATGGCTGCGAAGGTGGCGCTCGATGCCATCAGAATCCACGGCGGGCACGGATATTCAACCGAGTTTGACGTTGAGAGGTACTACCGAGATGCCCCGCTCATGATTGTCGGTGAGGGCACCAACGAAATTCAGCGCAATGTCATCGCCCGCCAGCTCGTCGAGCGCCGGACAAAACGCTGACTTACCTGCCGATGGCACCGGCTGCGACGAGGTCAGTGATGTCATCATCGAGATAGCCCAGTTCACGAAGAATGCTTGTCGTGTGTTCGCCGACCTCAGGAATCGCACTCATCGGCTCGTCATGGCCATGCATGATCGCTGGGGGTCGAAGGGTCTGAATGCTGCCACCGGCAGTCTCAATCGACCGCCATCGATCTCGCTCAATGAGGTTTGGGTGGGTGATCACTCCGGTGACGTCATTTACTCGTCCGTTTGCGATGCCTGCAGCGTCGAGCCGACCTGCAATCTCGTTCACCGTTGACGAGCGGAATACATCTTCAATAACAGCCAATAGCTCAGCACGGTGTTGATGACGGTCGTCATTGGTTGCGAATCGGCTATCGGTCGTCACCTCTGGTCGCTGCAACACGTCGGCACAGAACGACTCCCACTCGCGTTGATTCTGAATGCCGAATTGCACCCGCCCGTCCGACGCAGCGAATGATCCATATGGGTAAATCGATGGGTGGGAGTCACCTGCTCGAACTGGACCCTCCCCCGTGTATAAGCCGTAGTTGATCGGGTGACCCATCCATTCGATGAGCGCATCAAACAGCGACACCTCAATTTCGGTTCCCTCGCCGGAGGTGCCGCGATGAACGAGTGCAGCAAGCACCGATGAGTAGACATACATTCCCCCCGCAATGTCGGCAACTGAAATTCCGGCGCGAACCATTTCTGATGCAGAGCCAGTGACCGACAGCAGCCCGGCTTCTGCCTGAATAAGCAGGTCGTACGCCTTGCGATCTTCGAGTGGGCCCCCTCGTCCGTACCCTGTGAGGTCAACCGTGATGAGTTGTGGGTTGTCCTCTCTCAGCTGAGCTGATGACAGGCCGAGCCGATCGGTCGCTCCTGGCGAGAGGTTCTGCACCACGACATCAGCCGACGCCGCAAGTTCTTTCACGATCGACTGGGCTTTCGAATGTTTGAGGTCAAGGGCAATCGACTCTTTTGAGCGATTCAGCCATGCGAAGTAACTCGAGAGCCCTTTCACACGAGCGTCGTAGTGGCGAGCAAAATCACCCTCTCCGGGCCGCTCAACTTTGATGACCCTTGCGCCAAGATCGGCAAGTTGACGAGTTGCGAACGGCACAGCCACCGCCTGCTCTAAGGCAAGGACGGTAACGCCACTCAAAGAAGCCTTCATCGGGCTCACTCGTAGCCAGGGGGCGAAACAAACCCTCCGAGTTCGCGCTCGACAAGTTCAGCAAACCTGATCGAACGACGGTCGTGCAAATGTGGAGCGACGATCTGGATTCCCGCGGGCAGGCCGTCGGCACAGAGGCCGACTGGCGCAACCGTTCCAGGAAGATACGAGTTGCACGACCACCCGGCCCAGAACAATTGGTCGACGACGAGTTCACTTCCGCCGTTAATCGGAATGCGGCGGGTCGCTCGGGTTCCTGTGTGGTCATGCGGGTATGCAGTCGACGCCGCGGTCGGGCACAGCAAGAGGTCATACTCACCGAAGAATTCCGCCCACCTATTGCGGTAGCCCTCGCGACGGTTGTGATGTTGGAACCATTCGCGGTGTGACATCGTCATTGCATGGTCGACGAGAGCTTGGTAGCCACGGTCCCCAGCATCCCAAGCGGTCGACCCCTCGAGAGCGGCGGCAAAGACCTCATCATTCGACTGTGCTCCCGTTGCGGCACGAAGCAACATGAGGTAGTTCTCGAAGTACTCGTGTTGATCAATTTGTGGCGTAGCCTCTTCGACAACGCAACCTGCCGCCGCAAGGGCGTCAACGGCGTTCTGAAGTTGATCAAGCATCACAGAGTCATTCTCAATGACCGAGGTGTCAAGCATGACCGCAACTTTGAACTCGCTGAGGCGCGCCTGTCGTGCCTCAGGAAGAGCAACCTGGTAGCCGGTCGAATTCATACCAGTCGGACCAGCAAGCACCGATAGTGCGAGATCGAGATCAGCTGCAGACCGAGCGAGTGGGCCGCAGACGCTGATGTCGACCTCGGGCAACAGGCCTGGCACCACGAGACCCTCAAACGGCACGAGAGACATTGTCGGTTTATGACCAAAGACCCCGCAGTAGTGGGCGGGGTTTCGAATGGATGCCCCAATGTCGCTGCCGAGTTCGAGGGCTGCCATGCCGGTGGCAAGCGCAACGGCTGACCCACCCGATGAACCTCCGGGCACTCGAGTGAGGTCCCACGGATTGTTGGTCGTGCCGTAAATGTCATTGAAGCTCTGCCAATCGCCCAACATAAATGGCACGTTCGTCTTTCCGTAAATCACTGCACCGGCATCGAGTAACCGTTGCACGGTCACTGCGTCGGTGCCTGGAACGTTGTCGCGCCACGCAACGTTGCCCCACGTTGATGGCGTGTCAGCCCAGTCATATGCCTCTTTGATCGTCATCGGCACGCCGTGGAGTGGGCCACGGAATGAGCCGGCGGCGGCCTCTGCGTCGAGCACTGCTGCATGAGCGCGGGCCTCATCGATGCGAGTGACGATGACCGCATTCACCGTCGGGTTATGACGCTCGTATCGAGTGATTGCGTGCTCAAGTAATTCGCTCGGCGCAACCTCACCCCGTCGAACCATCGCCGCAAGTTCGGATGCAGTACGCAACATGATCGTGTCATCAGCCATAGGAAGATCGTAGATCGCACAGAAATCATGCGCCGAGGTCGCAAATTGCCTAAAAGCCGATTAGTTTTGTCAACATTCACCCCTATCGAAGGAGCAATCATGAGTGTCCGAATTGGCGATACCGCCCCAAACTTCACCGCCCCCACCACCCAGGGAGACATCGACTTTCACGATTGGCTCGGTGACTCATGGGGAGTGCTGTTCTCTCACCCGAAAGATTTCACCCCCGTTTGCACGACAGAACTCGGAACCGTCGCTCGCCTCAAGCCAGAGTTCGACCGACGAAATGTGAAGGTGATCGGCCTGTCCGTCGACCCGATTGACAGCCATGTCGAATGGGAAAACGACATCGCCGAAACTCAAGGCACCCCGGTCAACTTCCCAATGATTGGTGATAGTGATCGCACCGTTTCCGATCTGTACGACATGATTCACCCGAACGCAAACGACACCTTGACCGTCCGCTCAGTATTTGTCATCGGGCCCGACAAGAAAATCAAGTTGTCGCTCACCTACCCCGCATCAACCGGACGGAATTTCGACGAGTTGCTTCGGGTCATCGATTCACTACAACTCACCGCCAATTACAAGGTGGCAACTCCTGCCAACTGGACCGACGGCAACGACGTGATCATCGGCTCAGCCGTCACCGACGAAGAAGCAGCAGAGTTGTTTCCAGGCGGATGGACCACCGTGAAGCCATACCTTCGCGTCGTTCCACAGCCCGGCAGCTGAACTCGAACGACACGGACGGCTTGTCGGCACCAACTGCCGACGGGCCGTCCGTTTGCGCGTACCATCACGTAATGGGAATCAATGACATCTCACGGCGGCCAGCAACTGAGCAACTCGATGCGCTGCGCAATCGAAACATCTCGGCGGTGGAACTCCTTGACGAACACCTCGCCCGCCACGACATGCTCCACAGCCGACTCAACGCCATCGTCACTACCGACGTCGAGAACGCCCGCCACCGAGCCGCTGAAATTGACGCAGCACACAACGATGATCAAACGCTGGGGGCGCTTGCGGGTCTACCGATGACCGTAAAAGATGCGTTGGCGACCGCAGGCATGCGGTCAACGGGCGGAGCGATCGAACTTACCGACCATGTTCCTTCCGAAGATGCTGCTTCGGTCGCTCATGCACGCAACGCCGGTGCCGTCATCTGGGGCAAATCGAACTTGCCGCGTTGGTCAGGCGACATTCAAGCCGTCAACGAAATGTTTGGACGAACGGGTAACCCGTGGGATCTCGGCCGAACACCCGGAGGTTCGTCAGGTGGTGCTGCAGCAGCGGTTGCCACATGCCTGACCCCTGTCGAGATCGGAACCGACATTGGAGGTTCAGTCCGACTGCCCGCCCACTTTTCGGGCGTCTGCGGGCATAAACCCTCATTCGGAGTTGTGCCACAACGCGGATACATCGATCACGTCACCTATGGAGCTCTCGATGCAGATGTGAATGTCATCGGTCCACTCGCCCGCACCGTCGACGATCTCGAACTCATGCTGGATGTTATTTCTGACCACCCCGAATGGCTTCCTTCGACTCGCCAGAGCGCACGTGAACTGCGGGTAGCCGCATGGCTTGACGATCCCGCATGCCCAGTGTCAGACGATGTTGCGATCGTGCTCGAGGCTGCGGTCAGCGCTCTCGAAGCCGCTGGGGTACAGGTAGATCGCAATGCCCGCCCCGAACATGAATTTGGCGATGTGTATTCGATTGGAATGCCACTCGTCTCTTCGGCCACCTCTCCGGGTCGCACCGATGAAGAGTACGAGCGACTGCTCGAGCGCAGCGACGATGCCGATCCCACGATGGCAATGCGGGCTCGGGCGAGCACGATTCGGCACCGCGATTGGCTACTCATGTCAGAACAGCGAGAACTACGCCGACGCAGCTGGGAGACGTTCTTCCGCGATTACGACATCGTGCTGGCGCCCACTGCGTTCATCGCGGCCTTTGAGCACATCGACGGCGGAAACCTCTACACGCGAACCCTCGAGGTCGATGGAGCAACCCGGCCGTATGCCGACTTGATTGCCTGGACAACCCAGTTTGGTTACGTCTACCTCCCTGCAACCGTCGTGCCCGCAGGCCGCACACCCTCAGGGCTTCCAGTTGGCCTTCAGATCGTCGGCCCGTTCATGGGCGATCGGACAACACTCGAGTTCGCTCGGCTTGTCGAGTCGGTCACCGGCGGTTATTCAGCTCCACCGTTGTTGCCGTAAGGCTCAACTAATTGCCGGCGAATCTTCTCCGGCGAGCATCACCCGCAACTCGCGCTTGAGCACCTTGCCGGTGGCATTGCGCGGCAACTCGTCAATCACATGCATACGAGCGGGAACCTTGAACTTTGCAAGCCGCTCAACACAGTGCTGAATCAACTTCGCCTGATCAAGATCTGATTCAGGTTCGAGGACCACGACGGCGACACCGGACTCTCCCCATTTCGGATCGGGCACACCAACAATCGCTGCCTCGACGATTCCTGGCAATTGGTACACCACGTTCTCAACTTCGGCCGGGTAGACGTTTTCGCCACCCGAGATGTACATATCTTTCCAGCGATCGACGATGTAATAAAACCCTTCGTCGTCACGCTTGGCTGCATCGCCCGTACGCAACCAGTCGTCAGCGAACGCCTCGGCCGTTGCGTCGGGCCTGTTCCAATATCCGGGGGTGATGTGCGGTCCACGAACCCAAAGTTCTCCAACTTCATTTGGTCCGGCCTCTTCGCCGTCTTCATTCACGATGCGCGCCTCGGTGTGCAGGAGTTCTTTTCCGGTCGATCCGATCTTGCGCATCGCATCAGCTGGATCGAGGAAGATCGCTCCAGGGCTTGTCTCGGTCATGCCGAAGCCCTGCATGAGTTCGACGCCGCATTCTGCCCAGCGTTCCATGATGGCGAGCGCACACGGGGCGCCACCGACGCCTGCTACTTGAAGCCGCGAAAGATCGGTCGTTTCAAAGTCAGGATGCTGCATCATGAACTGATACGGCGCCGGCACACCAAAGAAGTGCGTGACTTCGTAGGAGGGGTCGCCGATGATGCCAAGTGCTTCGCCGGGTTCAAAGGTTCGAGCAATGACGATCCGTCCACCGGCGTGAAGCACGGGGTTGGAGTAACAGTTGAGCCCTCCGGTGTGGAACAGCGGCAAGATCACGAGCTGCACAGTCTCTGGGGTGATTCGAGCTGGAATGCCTAAGTTGACGCAGTTCCAGAACGTCATGCCGTGCGTAATGATCGCTCCCTTTGGGTGGCCGGTCGTGCCCGAGGTGTACATGATGGTGCTTGGGTCATCATGCTCGACAAGACAGGTCTCGGGAGACGCTCCCGAGGAGACGATTGCTTCGTAGTCATCATCAATTGGAATCAGGGTGGTGACTCCGCATCGAGATGCGAGTTCTTGTGCGGTATCCGCGAATTCGGGCGAGTAAATGAGCACGCTTGGCGTGCAGTCGCCAACGATGAATTCGAGTTCTGGGACCGTCAGTCGCCAGTTCAACAACACAGCAATTGAACCGATACGCATTCCGGCAAATTGGAGGTCGAAATATTCGGGACCGTTGTGTGCCAATAGCGCCACACGATCACCCTTTGTGACCCCGACACTCTGGAGATGCGCAGAAAGCCCATCAATTCGTTGGTGAAGATCGCCATAGGTCAATGTTCGACCTGATTCGAGGTCGACAATCGCTCGTCGAGATGCCCGATTGGCGTTGTGATGAGCGATCCAGTCGTAAGCAGTAATTCGTGCCGGCATGTCGACAGATTACGAACTCAGACCCAACACATCAGAGGCGTGGCCCTTAAGGCGCTTGTAGTCGACCTTTCCATTGGCTGCTCGGCCAATGGTGTCAACTTCGACCACATGCTTTGGCGCTTTATACGCAGCGAGCGTCTGCTTGACGTGCGCAATGAGCTCACCTCCGTCGACGACTGCACCATCATGCGGCTCAACTACGGCCGTGACCGCTTCACCGAATTTTTCATCTGGAACTCCAACTGCGACCGCATCGAGAACAGATGGGTGGGTTTTGAGTGCCTCTTCGACTTCTTCAGGGAACACTTTTTCACCACCGGTATTGATACACACCGAGCCCCGCCCAAGCAGCGTGATCGAACCGTCATCTTCAACGATGGCGAAGTCACCCGGGCACGAGTACCGCTTGCCATCGATGATGAGGAACGTACTCGCAGTTTTTGCTTCGTCTTTGTAGTAGCCGAGTGGTTGACGACCTCCGACCGCAAGCCGACCCTGTGGGCGTCCGCCCGGCGTCAAGATGTTGTTGTCCTCGTCAATCACCACACAATGCTCGCCGAGCTCGAATCGCGCGGTCTTGGCAGTTGAGCCACCACCCGAGGTTGACGTTCCCATGCCGAGAGCCTCCGACGAGGAGAACGCGTCAATGAGCACCATGTTGGGCTGATACTCCAACAACTGCTGTTTCACTTCCTCCGACCACATCACACCGGAGGAGGTAATGCCCAGCAGGCTCGATAGATCCCATTTATCTGGATTCGCGTCGAGGGCTTTCAAGATGGGCTTGCCGAACGCATCACCGACCATTGACATCAAATTGATACCTTCGCTCTCGATCGCATCGAGAAGTTCGGCAGCATCAAAACTGCGACTCTCAAGCGTCACGATGGAGCCTCCCATCGTGAGCACAGAAAGCCCCGGGAAGTTTCCGGTTCCGTGCATTTGCGGGCAGGCCGGACAGAACTTGGGCCCAGGTCCGGGGAATTCAAGATCTGAAACCTCACCATCGTCGGGGATCGGGTTTGCGAGTGCACCTGAGAGCACGACGATGAGATCATCTTGTCGCCACATCACACCCTTCGGCATGCCGGTGGTTCCGCCCGTGTACAACATGTTCAGGTCGTCACCGCTTCTTCCCCAGGCTGGAACAACGCGCGAGGTCCCAGAGTTGGCGACCGTTTCGTATTCGACCGCCCAATCTGGACACGGGCCGCTGCCATCGTCAACCCACAGCCACACTTTGATCTTCGGTAACGAGCCACGGATGGTGTCGATGAGATCGCTGAACGTTCCGTGAAACACAACCGCTCCCGCATCAGCGTTATGCCAGAGATATTTCAGTTCATCGGCGGTGTAGCGATAGTTCGTATTTACTGGCACGTAGGCGGCCTTGAAGGCCGCAAACATTGACTCCATATATTCAGGGCCGTTGTAGAGATACTGAGCTACCGCCTGCTGGCGCTCAAGACCTGCGTCGATGAGGTACTGCGCAATTCCATCTGCTCGTCGATCGACATCACCCCACGTGAGTCGGCGGTCACCGTGAATAAAACAGTCCTCATTCGGAATGTGATCCGCAACGCGCTCCCAGATATCGGCGAAATTCCAGTTCCCCATGTTGCAACCCCCTGGTCTCGGCGACGCCCCCCGACGTCTGTCAACCGATCGCTCGAAGATTACCGCTCTAACATGACTCGGTCGAGATCGAGACGAGGGCGGCGCTCTCCGTACCCCGCCGGGTCGGGTACCCCGACGGTCATCACCATGGTGGAGACCAGTGAACTCCCTGCCAGCATTGCCGCATCGAGACCGGCAGCGTCGTAGCCCAACATTGGCCCACAACCCAATCCGAGAGCACGGATCGCCATCACGAGGTATCCAGATTGCAGCCACGTTTGGTGTCGAGCAGTTGCTTCACGCCGTTCGTCATCGAGGAAGAACTCTCGAGCATTCGCGATGTGAGGAACGACCTCGGAGAGCGTGTCATGAAAGTTTGTGTCTGCGCAGACCACGGTGATGAGCGGCGCTGCCTCAGCCTGTTCGCGGTTTGATCCTCCGAGATGTTCGAGAACTTGGGCCCGCGCGGCATCACTGCGAGCAATGATGAGCCGAAGCGGTTGGATGTTCATCGTCGTCGGGGCCCATTTCATCATCTCGTACAGGGCTTCGATCTGCGCGTCGGTCACCGGTTCGTCGAGAAATGTGCGTGCGGTGTGGGCATTGACGAACAACTGAGCCACGGCGTGATCGGCAAGGGGTGGTGTCATGTTCGACATTGTTGCCGTGGCAGGTGTCAGAGCCGAAGTTGAAGGGAGCGCAACATTGTGCGGTCGGCGGCTCTCCTACTCGCACGACAAACCTTTCGCCTGCTACAACGACACTGTGCCGCTCATCTCATTTCCGCAACGTTTATCTGATCTCGCTGACGTATTGCCCGATCGACCTGCGGTCGTCTGCAACGGAACGTCAATATCTCGGTCTGAACTCGAACGAGCCGGCAATCGTCTTGCGAGGGATCTTGCCGACCGTGGAGTAGGTCACGGCGACTTTGTCACGGTGGCGCTTCCAAACTCAATCGATTGGTTTGTGACCTACGTCGCCGTGTGGAAGTTGGGCGCGACGCCTCAACCGGTGTCGGCAAAACTGCCGCCACGAGAACTCGCCGCCATTGTCGAACTCGCCTCACCGAAAGTTGTCGTTGGCGTTGAGCCTGGCAGCGACATGGCCGCATTACTTCCGGAGGGCGTGCAGTGCTTGGGGAAGGGGTATGAACCATCTGCGGAGTACTCAGATGAGCCGCTTCCCGACGCCACTTCTCCTGCGTGGAAAGCGCCAACATCGGGCGGTTCAACCGGGCGACCGAAACTCATCGTTTCGGGTGATCCTGCGATTGTTGATACCGATGCAGATCCGGCAATGTTGATGAGTCATGACGGCTGTCTCGTCATGCCCGGACCGCTGTATCACAATGGTCCTGCGGTGTGGGCGTGTCAGGCGCTGCTCTGTGGTTCAACGGTCGTGCTACTCGAACGATTTGATGCCGAAGCCACGCTCGCCGCTATTGAAGATCACCGTGCAGATGTCGTCTACATGGTGCCGACGATGATGAAGCGCGTCCTTCGTCTCGATGACGAGGTTCGCTTCAACTACGACCTTTCAAGTCTGAGAGTGGTCTGGCACCTTGCGGAGCCGTGCCCTCAGTGGCTGAAGCAGGCTTGGATTGACTGGCTTGGCCCTGAACGCATCGTCGAGTTGTACGCCGGCACCGAAGCGCAGGCGGTGACGATCATCACTGGCACCGAATGGCTCGAGCATCGCGGCTCGGTTGGTCGCGTCGACCAAGGCGAAATCAAGGTGTGCGACCCCGATGGCAACGAATTGCCCGCAGGTGAGCAAGGCGAGGTGTGGATGCGGCCAACCAATCGAGACACCCCGACGTACGTGTATCTCGGTGCTGAAGCAAAGCAACTCGATGGCGGTTGGGAGTCACTTGGTGATCTCGGATGGTTCGACGAAGACGGCTACCTCTATCTCGGCGACCGTCTCGCCGACATGATTCTGACCGGAGGGTCAAACGTGTATCCGGCAGAGGTCGAGTCGGTACTGCAGGAGCACCCCGACGTGAGATCAGTGGTGGTTATTGGCTTACCCGATGATGACCGAGGGAGTTCTGTCCACGCGATCGTTGAGGCCGACCCGAACGTGTTGAGTACTGAAGATTTGCTCACATTCGCTGCAGAACGTCTCGCAAAATATAAGTTGCCGCGGTCGGTCGAATACGTCGACGAGCCTCTTCGAGATGACGCAGGAAAGGTGCGGCGAAACGCTCTACGAGCCGATCGCACTTCCTAACCGGGTCGGCGCCTGCTTCGCTCAACGCAAAAGACTCGTGTCGCAGCGACGGTCACGTGACGTGAAGAGAGACGCCTTCACCCCGTTTACGAAGTCTGATCGACGTCGTACGCTTCCGTTGTGCCAAATGCTGTCCCCGACCTACTCCGTGGCGCCTGGAAACGGGTCTCAATCGTGAACGACGATGGCACCAGCGACACTGACTCGCTCGTCGTGTGGCTGCAACTTGATTCAACGATGGTCGATGTTCGGATTCCGGTCGACAGCGACGACCCGTTCACGTGCGAGGCCAGTACCGGCTACACCACCTGCACCTCGATCGAGACGGGTTGTGACGGCATTCGACGAGCGACCGCAGAGTGGCACACCCGTGGGCATGACGACATCGCTATCCATCCGATATCGGCGTTTCCTGAGCCGGGCCTCCTGGAGTGGAACGAGGATGGTTCGGTCATGATTGAGCGGGCGCCAAGTGGTGCCTACGTTGAGGAATGGCACCGCTTACCCGGGTCGACAGAGCGCCTCATCGAGCATCGAACTGATGTCGGTCACCGGGTGTATGTAGCCGGCGATCTCGCAGTGGTGGTGAACGATGATCGCAGTGAGACCACATCTCCATTCGATGTCGAGTTTGCAATCTGCGAACCGGTTCGCAATGAATCAACATGGCGAATTGTGGCGTCGACTCTGCCCGGTCGAATTGGAGAGGATGTGCATGTCGGTATTTGATGAGCTTCAGGCGCACTCTGCGCTTTCGTTCGAGCAGGCGCGAATGTTGCCCCTTGAGGCGTACTCGTCAGAGGCGGTTCTCGATGCCGAACTCGCAACGGTGTTCGCTGGCGATTGGCAGTGTGTCGCTCGGACGGCCGACCTGAGTGAGGTGGGCGACTATGTCTGTGCAGATCTGCCGGTCGTCGGCGGCGGCGTGCGGTCGATTGTGGTCATTCGCGGCGAGGTCTCAATCAGGGCCTTCGACAATGTCTGCGTCCATCGTGGCGCGCAACTGCTCACAGGCTGCGGCAACGAAACTCGTATCACCTGTCCGTATCACGCCTGGGCGTATCGTCACGACGGTTCGCTGATTGGCGGCCCCTACATGGCGGAGAGCACCGAGGCTGACGGTGCTCCCTTTAACCCCGACCGCCACCGTTTGCCTGAGATTCGGCTCGAGGTGTGGAACGGTTTCGTATTCGTCAATCTTGACCCGGATGCCGGCTCACTCGGGCCCCGCCTCGCTGACCTTCACGACATTGTCGGGAGGTTCGCCATGGAGAGCTATGTGACCGTGCGCGATGAGGTCGACGTGTGGCCCACCAACTGGAAACTCCTCGTCGAGAACTTCATGGACGCGTATCACGTGTTCAAGGTGCACAAGGAGAGCTTTGGTGCCAATGGCGACAACACGGCGAACACCGAGATGTACCCCGGAACGCTCGACTGGGCCCACCATCGAGTAGTGGAGGCCGATGGCCCCGACCTCACCGCCGACGGCGACGACCGCCTTGATGGTGAGTGGCGCCGCACGATTGTGCTCGCAGCGATTTTTCCGGGTTTCGTGATCCAACTTCAGCCGGATTGGCTGTGGTTTCTCATGATTACACCGATGGGTACCGATCAGGTTCGTATCGCCTGGCAGGTCGCTGTAGCTCCGACAACGCTTGCCGCAGCTGACGACCCTGATGCGCTTATCGCCGACATCAGCGCTCTCATCGACCAGGTCAACCGCGAGGATCACCCTGTGGTCGCCGGGATCCGCCGAAGTGTCGACCGACCACAGTTCGATCGGGCACCGCTGTCGTACCTCGAACGCAACGTCTTTGACTTCGACCGCTACCTGACCACCCGCCTCAGCAGGTGAGCGTCACGTCTGACGGCTGATCATCATGGTGCAAGGCCCAACCTCCAAGGGGTCAGGGCGACGGTGCCCGGGGCGGGACTTGAACCCGCACGGCTCTTTCGAGCCAGGGGGGTTTAAGCCCCCCGTGTCTGCCAATTCCACCACCCGGGCAACACCTCCACGATAGACCGGTGCGGCCACATCGCGACCTACGCAACGCGTCGGTCTGTGGTGGTGCTTACAGCGCACAACGGCTCAAGTTCTGCCCACAATGCGGCGCGAACACGATCGGCTTCAGGTGACATGAGCGAGTGGACCGCGACAGCCCCCTCTACAAGGTCGGCGACCACAGCCGGCCAAGGACGATCTTTCACCCTCACCGCAACAACTGCAGAGGCGCCAGCACCCTCGCCGGTACGCCGACGGATTGAGCGATCGACGCCCACAATTCTCGGTGGTGATCGAAATACCGGTGCCGAGAACCCCATTCGCTGCAATGTTGCTCCGATCACGCGAACTGCACTTGCAAAGTCAAGGGCAGTGGAGCGATCGGAAGAATGGGCTGACGACATCAGAACTACTCTGCCTGAAGGGTGTCACAGCCACTCGCTAACGTCGTTCTCGTGGACAACGAGCAGACGTCGAGTCGCCTCAACCCAACTCAGGAGCGCACGCTCGGTCTTCTTCGCCGCCCCTCCGAACCAGTGGTATTCGATCGCGATCAGATTTCTTCATTTATCTCCGACTTCAGCGATGCATTCGATCACCTCACCGCCCGAGTCACCGCACTCGAGACCACACTGTTCATCAGCAAAGGCATGCTCACCTCGGTGCTCGGCTGCGAGGAGCACTTCCAAGAAAAAGAAGAGTTCAGGTGGAATGTCCCCACCGCGATCGGCACCGTTGCCCACCGCGCAATCGAACTGCTCACGGGCTGGCGGGGAGCCCCTTATCCGGCAACTCTCGTCGACGAGTCGATTGCACGACTTGGCGAAAAGCCAAACAGTCTCGGCGATTTCTTGAATGCAATGACCGAAGGCGACCGCGCCGATCTTCGAAACGCGGCCACTGACCGGGTCGTGAAGTTCACCGAGAGTTTCCCTCCCCTGCAACAAAGTTTTATTCCGGTTGCCGAGTCATCGATCCGCTGGCCAGAAACTGGTCCGATTGTTCTCGGCGGAAAAAGTGATCTCACGCTCGGCCGTGCTGAACACGGTGAAAGTCGAAAAGTCATCATCGATCTCAAAACCGGAGGGGCTTGGCCGAACCACATGGACGAACTCCGCTTTTATGCCTTGCTTGAGACCTTGCGAACTGGCATACCTCCCCGGCTCATCGCAGGTTTCTATCTCGATGCTGGCCGTGCCGTCCCCGAAGAGGTCACCATTGAGACGCTCGGTTCAGCGATGCGGCGAACCCTCGACGGTATCGGCCGGGCCGTCGAACTCTTAGAGGGTCGCTCTGCCGTTCGACGACCGCAATCATCTTGCCGATGGTGTCCTCTCGCCAGCGATTGTGTTGACGGCACCACATGGCTTGAAGAGCAATCAGCTGACCGAGATTGATCGCACACGAATTACGTGCCGAGAGGGTCGCCTCAGGAGTGTGGTTATGAGATCACTCTCACAGTTGCACCAAAATCGAGATGGTCCCAGATCAACACTGCGTCGTCAGGCAGCGCCCGAATACAGCCACTGGTATCTCCACGAAGTTCGGAGGTCCCGACCGAGTCGAGCGGTTGCACGTACTCCCCACTCGGGTAGATCGGAACCGAGTGGAATCCCACCCGAGCACCTTGGAATTTGCCGTAGGTAAAGACCACGAAATGTGACATCTCCGAATATGAGCCGGTCAAGATTGACGACGCCTCGCGGCTGCGTTCAACGACCTCGTAGTCGCCCGGATCAGGCTGATCCCACGCCGTCGTCACCGGGAACACATAAGAAATCGCGCCGCCAGCGCACAGCCACGCCCGTTGATACTCGCGGTCGATTACTGCGCCATCGCCGAGACCCTCACAGGTCGATTCATCAGGATCTGGGGGTGGTGGTTCGAGCCATAACTGCAGCAACTCGAGGGTCTGTTGACCAGCAATTCCGTCAATGAGTATCCCGAGCTTGGGGTCATGGTTCGCCTGAAACGTCCTCACCGCGATGCGCGTCTGTTCATCGAACTCCGCGTCTGCAGTTTGCGTGAGCCACCCGCGATCTATGAGATGACGCTCAAGACAACGAACTTCTTCTGAGTTCACACCGATTTTAAGGACTGATGACACAGTGCAGTCACCGGCAACGACAGGTACTGTTGTCGTTGTCGTCGGAGCCAATGTCGTCGTTGAGGTCGCTTCGATCTCAACCACCGTGGTTGAAACACCCACGGCAGCCGGCGACCCTGAACAGCCACTAACTGCGACCACACCAGCCACGAGCAACAACAACGGTGTTCGCATAGTGATGAAACGTAATCGCCCTGATGGTTGCGATTCCATCATCTCGGCGGCGAGCACAAAAAGTCACGGGGTCATCAAGGCAACGGGAATACCAAGTCCGGCACTGGCCTTCACCGTCGAAATCCTGCGACCCGGCTGCACGGCATCTTTGGGTTCACTCACAAGATCACCCGCCGCTTGGACAAGGTCGTCAAATGACGGTGTGGCAATGACCAGCCCCCATAGCGACGTGCGCGAAACATCAGCTCGTTCAACGACTTCAAGGATGACACCACCTTCGCCGACTCGATGGAATCCTTGACGGATTTCTCCGACCTCTCGCACTCGCTTTAGTGGGCACCCGGTCACTTCTGTCACCGCTTCGCACGTGCGGTCAAGATTGTTGGTCATCAACACGACGTGATCGATCAGAGAATCGGATGACTCGAGAGCGTCCGGGATCGAAATAAATTCGGCGCATTCGATGCCGTCAAGATCAGCTCCTGACTGAACGCCGTCAAATGCAATTTCTAACGCTCCCGACGGCAACTCTTCCAACGGCCAGACCAAAGCTGCATTCGCCGTGGAGGCCAAAGATCCGGCTGGCGAGCCTTGAGGTGATAGCCCAGCGAGACCCCACGGAGAAGGGGAACCGCCGATAAAAAGTTGAACAGGCTTCACCGAAGCGCGTCAGCCACGACCCATGTTGGGTCGCTTCCCATGGTTCGCTTTTGAGCGACGCAGGCGAGCTTTGCGCTTCTTCGTCTTCTTTGACATAGGGACAAAACTCTACGGCTGATCACGAGATCTCCCACCCTCCTTCAAAGCAAACCGCCCAAGACCACCAACTCCTGTCGAATCGCCGTGAGGTAGTTCAACGCAAATTCCATAGATGTTTGGAATGAAATGAGAGATGTTGGAATGAAATGAGCAGAGCAGGTGTTGGCATAGATGGCTTCTCACATCAGCCGAACGGAGTACTTATGTCGACCACTAACCTCACCCTCGACTCATTTGAGTCAACGGTCACCGCCGAGGGCATCACCATTGTCGACTTTTGGGCTGAATGGTGCGGTCCTTGCAAGATGTTTGGACCAATCTTTGAAGAGGTCTCTGACGCAAACCCTGATGTCACATTTGCGAAAGTAGATACCGAGGCCGAACAGCAACTTGCGGGCTCACTCGGCATCATGTCGATACCGACCGTCATGATCTTCAGAGACGGCATACAACTCTTCGCTCAGCCCGGAGCGCTCCCGAAAGGAGCCCTTGAAGACCTGCTTGGTCAGGTCCGCAATCTCGATATGGACGATATTCGTGCGCAACTTGCCGAGGAGAACGACTCACCCAGCGAGTAAAAGAGCGACAAAGATCTGGCGAGGTTCCCCCACCTCGCCCGGTGTCAAATCCCCCCACAGACACCGAATCGACGCCCGGGACGAGCAACCCCCCCGCTTGTCCCGGGCGTTGCAGTTTTCAGCGGTTAAATGATCGAGCGATAGCGTCTGACACTCATGGAACGTTTCGGTCTCGTCGGTCTGCCTAATGCAGGCAAAAGTTCTCTCTACAACGCGCTCACCGGCGGCGGTGCGCTCGCTGCGCCATATGCCTTCGCAACAAAAGATCCCAATATTGGGGTTGCGAAAGTTCCCGACGAACGTCTCGACCGCCTCGCTGCGATGTCATCATCAAAAAATACGATTCACGCATCCGTCGAAGTAGTCGACATCGGTGGCCTCGTCGAAGGAGCGAGCAAAGGTGAGGGGCTCGGCAACAAGTTTCTTGCGAACATTCGGGAAGTTGATGCCATCGTGTTTGTTCTCCGAGCATTCGCCGATGACGATGTTCCCGGACCATCAGATCCTCTCGAACACCTCCGAGTGGTCGAACTAGAACTCGCCCTCGCCGATCTTGAGACAGTCGAAAAGCGCCTTGCCGATGTTGAGCGACGATCAAAGCTTGACAAGGGGCTCGGTGATGAACTCGACGCACTGCGCGCAGCAAACGAGGCACTGTCAGATGGAAGGCCTCTATACCGAGCCGGACTGTCCGACGGAATCCGCGAAACCCTTGAGCCGTATTTCCTTCTCACAAATCGCAGAGTGCTCGCTGTGGTCAACGTTGGTGAAGACGAACTCGACAACATTTCTGCCGAGGAGCACAAGGTCGCCGAAGCATTCAACGACGCCGGCGACAATGTTGAAGTCATCGGTATGTGCGTTCAGCTCGAAGCTGAAGCTGCAGCAATTTCAGACCCAGTAGAACGTGCAGAAATGCTCGACGGCCTGGGGCTTGGCGAGGGAGCGCTGTTCCGGATGGTGCGTTCGGCCTATCACCTTCTCGGATTACGCACCTTTTTCACCACCGGAGACAAAGAGTCACGCGCATGGACGTTCCGCAAAGGTTCAACTGCGCCGGTCTGCGCCGGACGCATTCACACCGATTTCCAGCGGGGATTCATTCGGGCTGAGGTCATCGAATGGGAACAACTCCTTGAACTCGGCTCATGGAATGCGGCACGAGACGTAGGCAAACTGCGCCTAGAGGGAAAGGACTACATCGCCAGCGACGGCGATGTCATGGAATTCCGTTTCAACGTCTGATCCGTCGATTTCTCTATCACCTCCTGCCACACTGGTGTCGTGGGATGGATCGTCAGTGGCGCTCGTGTGCTCGCCTCAGCAGAACGTGCTAGCGACCCATCATCACGTCGCAAGGGCCTACTTGGCCGCACCTCGTTTTCAGGAGCTCTCGTCATCGAGCCATGTAACTGGGTGCACACCATTGGCATGAAGTTCGCAATCGACGTCGCATTTGTCGACCGAAATGGGACCGTCATCAAGACACAGCGGATGCGACGAAATCGCCTCGGCATGCCCGTCATCGGTGCTGCGTACGTCGTTGAGGCTGAATCAGGGGCCTTCTCTCGCTGGGGGCTTCACGTCGGCGATGAAATCGAATTTCGAGGCGAGCAACCCAACACATCGGAGAGCCAATGACCGGCACTCTATGGCTCGTCGCCACACCGATCGGCAATCTAGGAGACATCACTCCTCGCGCCCGAGAAACACTCGAACAATCTGCACTCGTGTGTTGCGAAGACACTCGACGAACCGGTCGGCTGCTGCAGCACCTCGGTGTTACCGCTCGGGCTCTAGCGGTATGCAACGAACATACCGAACACCGGCTCGCCAAACGAGTCGTCGACGAATTGTCCGCTGGGCATGACGTCGCTGTCGTCTCTGACGCCGGAACGCCCGGTATCTCAGACCCAGGCGAACGCCTCGTGCACGCCGCAATCAATGCCGGCGCCAACGTCAGCGCCATTCCCGGAGCCTGCGCCGCCATCAGTGCACTTATTACAAGCGGTCTCCCCACCGAACGTTTCGTCATGGAGGGCTTTTTGCCACGGCGCGGCCAAGAACGAACCGATCGCCTCACCGATATCGCAGCCGAACACCGAACGATCGTGCTCTACGAGGCCCCACACCGCATCGCTCGAACGCTTGCTGACCTCACCGAAATCTGTGGCGGCGACAGACAGATCAGCATTAGTCGTGAACTCACGAAACTGCACGAAGAGACCATCCGGTCAACCCTCGCTGAGCTTCGCCTCGAGGAACCACGCGGTGAATATGTCATCGTCATCGCAGGGCGTCCACGCGAACAGCAAGCGATGACCGAAGAGTCGATCCGCGAAGCTCTCGAGGAGGCCTTATCCCGGGGCCTAAGTCGTCGTGACGCGGCCGCAGATGTGGCGCGACGCCTCGGGATTCCGCGACGGCAGGCCTACGATCTCGTCATACAGTCACCTTCGCCTCAAGAGATGAACACACCATGAGTGAATATCTCCACCTCGCAACACCTGGGCCCAGTGCTGCCTTCTTCGACCTTGACCGAACCCTCATCAGCGGCTCATCGGCGTTCACGCTCGCTCTTGCGGGGCGTGCCGCCCACCTCATGCCGACCACCGAGCTTGTTCGCGATGCAGTGACCGCAGCGTTGTTCAAACTTCGCGGTGACCATGGCAGCGACGTGGCAGATGAGGCACGAGATCGCATCCTCGGTTTCATTAGAGGACAACGTCAAGACGATCTTCAATCATTAAATGAACGAGTTATCCCCACACTGCTCGGAAAAATTCGTCCCGAGGCGCGCCGACTACTTGACCTTCACCGCCAGGCCGGAAGGGGCACCTTCATCGTGTCGGCCGCTCCGACAGAAATCGTTGAACCCCTGGCGCTTTCACTCGGAATGACCGGAGGTATCGGCACACGAGGTCGCGTTATTGATGGCGTCTACACCGGTGAACTCGACGGACCTTTCTGCTACGGGCAAGGCAAAGTTGAAGCGATCACCGATCTTGCCCGTTGGGACAATCTCGATTTGAGCCAGTGCTACGCCTATAGCGACTCGTCAAGTGACCTACCCATGCTGTCAGCCGTTGGTCACCCAGTGGTCGTCAACCCTGATAGCCGCCTTGAACGCCATGCCCGACAACACGGCTGGCCCGTCGTACATTTTCGTCAACAAACCCGAACGGTTGCTCGCAGAGGCCTCATGATCGCCTCAGCTGTCGGCCTCGCAGCGGGGGCGTTCGCAATCGGCATGACGGCGGGTGCGCGTCGAGCCAGTTAGGCCGGACGCGGCGTGAGAGCGAGTTGACGCGACTGCGCAACAAGTCGACCCGACGAATCCCATAGCTCGCCATCTTCTTCGAGGACCCCTCCTGAGATGTATCGAGTTCTAAACGCGACTGCGAGGGGACCAGGCACAGGAAGGCCTCGCAAGTGAACCGTGAGTTCGACGGTCGGCACCCAACTCACGGGAACTCCACTGTTGAAGACCGCAGGCGGGAAGGAATCAGACGCAAGGATCAACCCGTACTGGTCAATGGTCTGGCCGTCCGCAAAATCAAACCATCCCTTAATTTCCGCTACTCCTCGAGGCTTCCCTGAACGGAATCCGATCGAATCCGGCGACAACCTCACCGACAATCGTCGCTGGAGCTCTGGCACTGGCTGGGCATTCGGGTCGTCGCCATCGACGTCGATCTCGCAATCGTCATACCCCGGGATCGCCGGCGGGGTTCGGTCGAACTTCTCTATGCCGTCAGGGTCATGGTGGCCGAATGTTCCCAGCACTCTGATGACTTCGCGACCGGTTTCAACATTGATCACTGCTGCGGTCATCGTTGCAAAACGTCGACCAGAGCGCACTTCAGCGACATCGACAAAGTGAGCGCCAACCGCTCCCGGAGACAAATAATGAGCAGTGATCGTCAACGGCGGTCGACCTGCGGCATCTGCCATGGCGCGAGCGGCCATCACCATGAGGTACCCACCATTGGTGTTGCCGAGAATGTCCCATCCTTCAAAGACTGTTGCCTCGTAGCGCATCCCGCCCGATTCGTTTGTTGCGCTGCTCTGACGAACCGACGTTGCTTCAGCGAAGTTGTGCGACATGAGTGTCGAAACTACCGCCCACGACCGAACCGCTCACATGCCGAGCCTCAACATGGTGACACCGGTAGCGTCTAGATGGTGAGCGGCTTTTACGTCACTACCCCGATTTATTACGTCAACGCAGAACCGCACCTTGGTCATGCGTACACGACCATTGTTGGTGACGCTCTCAGCCGTTGGCATCGCCTGCTCGGCGACGATGTGATGTACCTCACCGGCACTGATGAACACGGCCTCAAAATTCGTCAAGCCGCGGACGCTGCAGGGCAGACCCCTCAAGCATTTTGCGACACCATCGCTCCAAAGTTCGCTGATGCATGGACACGCCTCAATATCACGAACGACGATTTCATCCGAACCACCGAACCACGCCATTACGCGGCAGTGAAAGAACTCCTCCAGCGTTGCTATGACGCTGGCGATATCGAACTCGATACCTATTCAGGCAAGTACTGCGTGGCGTGCGAAGAATATTTCACTGATGAAGAACTGCTCGATGGGGGTGTATGCCCAATCCATAAGCGCCCGGTCGACCATTTCGAAGAAGAGAATTACTTCTTCCGACTCAGCCGCTTTCAAGACCGGCTGTTGAAGTGGTACGACAGGCATCCCGGAGTGATCAAGCCTGAATTTCGCGGTAACGAGGCGCTCGGTCTTATCCGCGGCGGCTTGCGTGATTTCTCGGTGAGTCGAACGAGTCTCGACTGGGGTATCCCACTTCCCTGGGATGAGCGTCACGTCGCCTACGTCTGGTTTGACGCCCTCACGAATTACCTGTCGGCAACAGGGTTCGGAGACCCGTCGGTCGATTACACCAACCGCTGGCCAGTCGATTACCACCTCATTGGCAAAGACATCATTCGCCACCACTGCGTTTACTGGCCTGCGATGCTGATGAGTGCAGGAGTTGATCTTCCGAAGGGTTGGGCTGTCGGCGGGTGGCTTCTTGTCGATGGTGAAAAGATGGCGAAAAGCACAGGAAATGTGGTGAACCCTCTCGATCTCATCGACGTCGTTGGGGTCGACGGCTTCCGCTACTACGTGCTCGCGGAAACCTCATACGGATCAGATGGCGACTTCTCATTCGAAGGCCTTGTGGGTCGCTACAACGCAGACCTTGCAAACAATCTCGGCAACCTTGCGGCTCGCGTCGCAACCGTTGTCGGAAAGAAATGTGGCGGCGTCGGTCCTGCCCCCCGGTCAGACTCCCCCCTTGCAGAAGCCGCCGCGAGTGCTGTCGCAGGTGCCACATCCGGATGGGATGCTGTCGCTCCTTCACGGGCTCTCGATGCCACCTGGGGTCTCATCAAGGCAACGAATGCCTATCTCGAAACAAACGAACCATGGAAATCGGAGCCAGGCTCAGAAGTCGATGCTGTCATGGGTGACGCCCTCGAAGCACTACGAATTATCACCATCCTTGCGAGCCCGGCTGTTCCTCAGACCAGCGAACTCATCTGGCAACGCCTTGGACTTAGCGGCTCGGTGACCGATCAGCGCATCCCATCCGATGTCGAGTGGGGCGGTTACGCCGGCGGCGCCCCTGTCGAAAAGGGCACACCGCTCTTTCCACGCATTGCGAGTTGAGATGACCGAGCGCCCGCAACCTCGCTGGATCGACTCTCACTGCCACGTCTACGACGAGCGCACCCCTGGAGGAGCACACGCCGCTCTCGACGTGGCACGTGAGGCTGGAGTTGAGGCATTCGTCGTCGTGGGTTGTGACCGAGATAGCAGTCTCGCTGCGATCGATGCCGCCCGTCATCACGATGATGTGTTCGCCACGGTCGGCCTTCATCCCCATGAAGCGAGTCACGGTGTTGGCTCGATCACCGACCTTCTTGATGAGCCTTGCGTCGTCGCCATCGGAGAGGCGGGACTCGACTACCACTACGACAACTCACCGCGCGACCAACAGCGTTCAGCATTCGAAGAACAAATAGCGATCGCTCACGATCGCGACCTGCCGTTGGTCATTCACACCCGAAGTGCCTGGGACGACACATTCGACATCCTCGACTCCGCTGGTGTGCCCTCACGCACCGTGTTTCACTGTTTCACTGGCGGGCCTAGCGAATTAGAGCGCTGTCTCGAGCGAGACACCTACGTGAGTTTTTCTGGCATCGTGACGTTCCGCTCAGCAACCGAACTTCAACTTGCAGCACAGGCGTGCCCTCTCGACCGAATGCTCGTCGAGACCGACAGCCCCTACCTCGCACCTGTTCCATTTCGAGGCAAGCCGAACCAGCCCGCCAACGTTGCGACCGTTGGAACAGCGATTGCCGATCTGCGAAACGAATCGGCACTTGACGTCGCAGCCGCTACCTCTCGAAACACTCGCAGCGTGTTTGGTCTCACATGATCGACAGCCAGGGGGCTCAGCGTCGCCGCATTGCGATCGCCGCCGCGATCACCGTGGTGGCGGTTCCCGTGGCTTTTCTCTTTAATGCCGGTGATGAAGGTGATGTCGCTTCCACTCTCAGCACCGTTGCGGTTGAGCAACCGACAACAACTCGCTCTAGTGAAGATCCACTCGGTCAACCTGGACTTGCACAGTTTGATCGAAGTGTGACGACACCTCCAGCGGGAGGAGCCGTCATCGCTGTCCCTGACTCGAATAGCGCATTTAGAGGGAGGGCGTCATTTGATTACAGCATCGAAGCGAATGATGTGTGCTTTGCTCGAGGCGCTGAACTCGGCATGTTCGTCACCATCATCAATCTCGACAACAGCCGATCAACCACCTGCATCGCTGCCCTTGTGCTCGATGAAAATGCCGCAGACATCGTCATGCACCCCAACCGATTTGCTGCGATCGGCGACCCCACCGATGCTCCCATCACCGTGGAGTATCGCTGGTGACTCACAGCAAGTCCCAGATCAAAGAGCTACTCGAAGCACACGATCTTCATCTTCGACGCGATCTTGGACAAAACTTCATGATCGACGCGAATACATCTCGGCGAATCGCTGCGCTTGCCGAGATCACATCGACCGACAACGTCCTTGAAATCGGCCCCGGCCTCGGCTCGCTCACCCTCGCCCTTCACGAGTATCGACCACGCATTATTGCGATCGAATACGACCGAGGCATGGTTGCTGCACTTCGCGATATTGTGGCCGCCACCGACAACATCTCAGTCATTGAGGCCGATGCGATGAACATCGATTGGCATGCAGTGGTCGAGACCGACGACTGGGTACTTGTTGCCAATCTTCCATACAACATTGCAACACCGCTCGTCTGCGACCTGCTCGATGAGGTGCCACAGATTTCACGGATGTTGATCCTCGTCCAGGACGAGGCAGCCGACCGATTCGTCGCATCTGAAGGGTCGAAACAATACGGCGCTGTCAGCATCAAGGTTGCGCACTATGCACTCGCCAAGAAGGTTGCCCACATCCCCCGCACCGTCTTCATGCCCCAGCCAAATGTTGAATCTGCTCTCGTTGACATTCGCCGCAAAGACACCGTGGCTGAGGTGAACGTCGACACGATGTTTTCGCTGGTGAGGACCGCGTTCGGTCAGCGTCGAAAAATGCTTCGCCGCTCGCTGAGTGCCGCTGTCAACCCGGAACAGTTTGCGAGTGCCCACATCGACTCTGCACGACGCCCTGAAACGCTCTCACTAGATGAGTGGTATGCGCTTACGAAAGCAGTCTCGGCATGAGCGCCACGGTCAACGCCCCCGCAAAACTCACTATCTCTCTTCAAGTCACCGGAGTTCGCCCTGACGGCTTCCACCTCATCGATGCCGAAATGGTCACGCTTGACCTCTGTGACACACTGACGATCACCGAGGCCGAAACGTCTTCGCTATCGGTAAGCGGACCGTTTGCTGAAGGTGTTCCAACCGATTCGAGCAATCTCTGTCTCGCCGCCGCAGAGTTTGCTCAACGTCCGGCGTCAATTCGTCTTGAAAAGAACATCCCCCACGGAGGCGGCCTCGGCGGGGGTTCAGCAGATGCGGCGGCAGTGCTGAGATGGGCTGGTATCGCCGACGTGGCATCGACGGTCACGCTTGGGGCCGACATTCCATTTTGTCTTCACGGCGGGAGAGCTCGGGTCACCGGAATTGGCGAGAACATTGAGCCTCTTCCACATCTTGATCACACGTTCACACTGGTTGCACCGCCGCTGCACGTCAGCACTCCCGCGGTCTATCGAGCGTGGGATGAACTTGGTGGGCCCACCGGTGAGAGTTTGAATGACCTCGAACCAGCTGCTCTGCATGTTGAGCCGAAACTCAACTGGTGGCGCGAACAAATCATGAGTCTCACCGGCCTAGTTCCCGTACTTGCAGGGAGCGGGGCCACTTGGTTCGTGGAGGGTGAGCGCGATGACGCCCTCGTCGAACTGATCGGCGAGGGCGCTGTTGTGCGCGTCGTGCGCACGAGTAAAGCGATATAAGCGGCGGCGCTATTTGCGACGCTGGTGACGCGTCCGTCGCAACATCTTCTTGTGCTTTTTCTTACGCATGCGCTTGCGGCGCTTCTTAACGAGCGAACCCATAGGGTTGCAGACACTACCGTCACAAACTCTTGTTCACGCTCCTGAGCACCAGTTGATGTGAAACTCAACTTTTGTGAGATGCGGTGCTCGGCGCAGAGACCGATGAATCAGGCGGTACCGTATGGGGAGCGATCCGGGGTCGTCTAATTGGCAGGACAGCGGTTTTTGGTGCCGTTTGTAGGGGTTCGAGTCCTCTCCCCGGAACCATGACCCTCCGTGCCGTCGTTCTCGCTGCCGGGGCCGGCACTCGCATGAAGTCCGATCTGCCGAAGCCGCTGCATGAGGTGTGCGGGAAAGCGATGGTGCTGCACGTCATTGATGCGCTCACAGTCACCCAACCCGATGAGATCGCTGTTGTTGTCGGGCACGGCGGTGACCTCGTCGCAGAGACCGTGCAACAAGCAGCGCCCACCTGGGCCAACATCAAGTTCGCAACGCAACATGAGCAGCACGGAACCGGTCACGCCACCCAAGTCGGCATCACCGCTCTCTCTGCGCCCTCGGCAGATGACGCGGTGATCGTGCTTCCGGGAGATACACCGCTGTTAACCGCCGAGACCATCAATCGTCTGGTGTCGGAGCACATTGCGAACGGCCACTCATCGACTCTTCTCACGAGTGAACTCGATGACCCCACCGGATACGGGCGCATCGTTCGCAAAACTGATGGCTCTGTCGAGCGAATTGTCGAACAGCGCGATGCCACACCGACTGAGTTGCTCATTACAGAGTGGAATGCCGGGGTCTATGTGTTCAACCATTCCAAATTGCTGCCCGCTCTGGGCGAACTCAGTACCGATAACTCCCAACACGAGTACTACCTCACCGACGCGATTGCTGCACTCGCTCAAGATGGACACGTCGGGTCGGTCGGCACCGAGCCAGACGAAACTCGGGGCGTGAACGACCGCGAACAACTCGCAGAAGTTGAGCACATCATGCGTGCCCGAGATCACCAGAACGGCTGAGCCACCTCACCGATGAGTCGAATATCGGTGTTCCGCACTTGTGACCTAGTTGAGAGGCAGGCCGGCGTTCTAGGATGAAGGCGGCGTCGACGTTCGGCGCGGAGGGGAGCAAGGTGGAGTCACTCGAGAAGGTAACAACGAAGAAGCTTGCGCTGTACTCCGGGCGCACGCATCCAGACCTTGCGGGTGAGGTCGCTCAACATCTCGGACTCTCCTTAGGCGACCCCAATATCACCCAGTTCTCGAACGGTGAAATCCGGCCACGTTTCGCTGAAAGTGTTCGTGGAACTGACGTGTTCATCATGCAAAGCCACTACGGCATCGATGGCAGCTCGGTGAACGACTCCATCATGGAACAACTCGCAATGATCGACGCTGCAGCCCGAGCGTCGGCAAAGCGCATCACTGCGGTATGTCCGTTTTACGGTTACGCGCGCCAAGACCGCAAAGCAGAAGGGCGCGAACCCGTGACGGCGCGACTCGTAGCCGACATGTTCAAACTCGCAGGCGCAAATCGTCTCATTTCCATCGACCTTCACTCCGGACAGATCCAGGGCTTTTTCGATGGGCCGGTTGACCATCTCACCGCCGCACCCGTTCTCGAGAACTACATCCGCCAACACGCCCCCGACGCTCCGGTGATCGTGTCTCCTGACTCGGGTCGTATCAAGGTTGCAGAGCGTATGGCTCAGCACCTTCACGACTGTGAGGCCGACATCGCGTTTATCTACAAGCGTCGTCCGAAGGGTCAGGTGAATGTCGTCGAGGCAAAAGAAGTCATCGGCGATGTAAACGGCCGTCTGTGCATCTTGACCGACGACATGATCGATACCGGCGGAACCATCGTCTCGGCTGCTGAAATTCTTCTCGAGCGAGGCGCTACCGAAGTCTGGGCTATGGCGACCCACGGGGTGCTCTCAGGCCCTGCCGTCGAGCGCCTCAGCGCATCACCTCTTGAGCGGCTCGTTCTCACCAACACGTTGCCACTGCCAGAACACAAGCGGCTCTCACAGGTCGAGGTGCTATCGATTGCACCACTCATCGCTCAAGCCCTATCTGCGGTGTTTGACGACACGAGTGTGAGCGAAATCTTCAGTGGCGAAAATTACGCCTAAGGCCACCTGACCTCACCTCCACCCAATGAGGTTGGGATCGCCGATGTGCTCGACTTGATGTTGATCTCCAATGATGCGCACGACCTTGTCTGAGAACCGTTGCACTGCAGGTGTGGCCTTGACAAGTCGCCGATAACCTCAGTTGACGCTGTGGAGGTAATCCTGCCGCCACACCAGTTCATCCTGAGGTCTAGGTAACTCGAGGCTCACCATGTCAGATTCAGTTCTCATCGCCGAAGCCGGTCGCACGACCGGAAGTGCAGAATCACGCCGTATTCGCCGTGAGGATCGCATCCCTGCCGTCGTCTACGGACAAGGCATGGAACCACTCAGCATCTCCGTTAACCGCCGAGATCTGCGCCTTGCCCTCTCAGGAACGGCAGGCATGAATACGATTCTTGACCTCACCGTCGATGGCAATGTGTACCCCGCCATCGTGAAAGAAGTGCAACGACACCCAGTGCGGCGCACTGTGGCTCACGTCGACTTCATCCAGATCGATCTCTCCGAAGAAATCACCGTGAGCGTGCCGGTCCGCCTTGAGGGCGAAGCTAAGCAGGTCGCAATGAATAACGGCCTCGTCGACCAGCAAATGATGGAAATCCAAGTTCGCACGACGCCACGTAACATTCCTGACGAACTTGTCATCGATATCAACGACATGACGGTCGACACCGTCATCACCGTTTCCGATGTTGACCTGCCGAGCGGAGTCACCGCCGTCAGCGCAGAAGACCAACCCGTTGTCACCGTCGTCACGCTCCGCGTCGCCGCCGAAGAGCCAGCCGCCGAGGAAGGCGAGGGCGAAGAGGGTGACGCAGAGGCATCCGACGAGTCATCTGATGGCGGCTCCGATGACTCTGGCGATTCAGACGCCGACTGATCGCTCTCGTGGGCCTGTTCTCAGGTCGCCGGTCTGGTGACACTCCGCCCGAGTGGATCATTCTCGGGCTCGGGAACCCGGGCGACCGGTACACCAACACCCGCCACAATGTCGGCGACGACGCGGTTCGTCTCATCGGCACCCGCATCGATGCGCACTTCAAGGCAGGCAAGAATGATGCCTTCGTTGCCGAAACACGCATCTCAGACATCCGCTGCGTGCTCGCTATCCCCGTTACCTTCATGAACAAATCGGGCCAATCTGCCGCATCACTTATCAAGCGCTTTGGCATCACCGATTCGAGCAGGCTCATCGTCGTGCACGATGAACTCGATCTTGAACCGGGAGATACCCGCCTCAAAATGGGAGGGGGCCTCGCCGGACACAATGGTCTACGCAGCATCGCCCAGCACCTCGGCACGAATGAATTCCTTCGAGTTCGAATCGGTGTGGGCCGACCGCCATCTGCTGACCGCGGTGGTAACTGGGTGCTGTCAAAGGTGCCCCAGCGGAGCCGTGCAGAACTCGACAGCGGAGTCGTCGACGCAGCTGACGCCGTTGAGCTCGTCGTCACCCGCGGAGTTGATAAGGCAATGCAGTCGGTGAACCGGCGGTGACATCGCTAACGACCGCAGCCGCACTTCGAGATCTGCCGCCACTTCTTCGTGATGAGCCGGCTCTCACGGTGGCGCTCGGCACCCCTTCTGCTCGACTCGCCATTACCGAGGTTGCACGGCCGATCAGTATTGCTGCGCTCGCTCATCTTTCTGACCGGTCGCCGCTTATCGTTGCATGTCCCACGGGCACCGATGCTGCTCGACTACAAGATGATCTTGTTCATTTTCTTGGACGAGATGAATGCTTACTCTTTCCCGCCTGGGAAACGTTGCCGTTCGAACGTGTCAGTCCTGCTGTCGAAACGATGGGCCGGCGTATGGAGGTGCTGTGGAGGCTCACATCGACCGATCACCAGCCACGAGTGATTGTCGCTGGAGTGCGGGCTCTCCTACAACGGTTGGGTCCCGGTGCCCGCACCATTTCGGCAATCCATGTTTCAGCAGGCGGCCGTATCGATGCCGACGCTCTCACCGAACAACTCTCGATCTCGGGATACCGACGCGAAGAACTCGTTGAGCACCGAGGGGAATTTGCGCGCCGAGGAGCGATCATCGACATTTTTCCATCGACCGCAGATGCACCAATCCGCATTGATCTGTGGGGAGATGACGTCGACCGACTCACCCAGTTCTCTGTCAATGATCAACGATCGATCGCCGACCTCGACGAGGTACGTATCTTCCCCGCGCGAGAAGTGACCCCAGACGAACGCGTCAGAGAGCGAGCAGCAGGCCTCATCGCCACCGAATCGTGGGGCCGAGAGCATTGGGAACGGCTCGCAGAGGGAGCGCACTTTGACGGAATGGAGTCGTGGCTCCCCTGGTTGACCGATGACGATCTGCTGCTCACCGATCTCGTCGACGAACGCGGCAAAGTTGTCCTTATCGAGCCCCGCCGTATGCGAGATCGTGCTCATGATCTTCTCGCCGAAGAAGCTGACCTCGCCGCCGCACTCGCTGGTACCTGGGCTCGTGACCCTGATCGGCAATTCCCCCATCTGCATGCTGAGCCCGACCGGTTACTCGCATCGACTGGCTCGTTTTGGACGATCGATGCAACCCCAGAAGGGCCAGAAACTCCGTTTGTGGAAAGCACTGGGTGGGGACCAATCATCGGCGACGGTTCTGGTCACGTGTCACGAGTACAAGAACTACTGAGTGCCGGTGAGCGAGTCATCATCGCGGCCGATGGAACTGGGTCTGCTGAGCGACTTCGCTCGCTGATGCTCGATCACGAACTTGAGTTCACGATTGCAAGCGCAGAGACCGACCTCACTGCGCCAGGCGCCTACATCACCGTTGCTCCCCTTCATCGAGGGTTTCATCTTCCACGGGCTCGCCTCAGCGTGCTCGCCGAAGCCGATCTCACCGGTCGTCGTCGATCGCGCCGACGGGCACGGCCTCGACAGGGAACCGCAGGGTTTGACGACCTCAAGCCGGGCAGTTACGTGGTGCATGTTCATCATGGAGTCGGCCGCTATGAGGGCATGGTGACTCGGGCAATCGGCGGAGCGGAACGTGACTACCTCCTCGTGGCTTATCGCGGTGAAGACCGGCTCTACATCCCTTCAGACCAAATCCACGTCTTGCGACCATATTCGGGAGGCGAGGCACCCTCGCTTCATCGGCTCGGCGGAAGCGACTTTGCCTCAGCAAAATCACGGGTGCGTTCTGCGGTGCAAGAGATCGCCCAAGAACTTGTTGTTCTCTACCAGCAGCGCGTGAACACACCTGGGCATTCCTTTGCTCCCGACACACCGTGGCAGTCTGAAATGGAAGACGCATTCGGGTTTGTCGAGACCCCCGACCAGCGAACTGCGATCGTTGATGTGAAAGCCGACATGGAGCGCGAGATTCCGATGGATCGACTCATCTGTGGTGACGTCGGGTTCGGCAAAACTGAGGTTGCTATCCGTGCTGCCTTTAAAGCGATTCAAGGGGGTAAGCAGGTCGCGGTACTCGCACCCACCACGCTGCTTGCCACTCAACATGGCACGACGTTTAGCGATCGCTTTGCCGGCTTTCCCGTGCGAGTCGAAGTGCTGTCGCGATTTTTGACCGACAAGCAAGCAGCGTCGGTCATCGCTGACCTCGCTTCGGGTGATGTTGATTGTGTCATCGGTACTCATCGGCTGCTGTCATCGCAAGTGACGTTTAAAGACCTTGGGTTGCTTGTCATCGATGAAGAGCAACGGTTCGGGGTGCAACACAAAGAACTCATCAAGTCGCTTGCGACCGATGTCGACGTATTGACAATGAGCGCCACACCAATTCCTCGGACGTTGGAAATGTCGTTGGTCGGTATTCGAGATTTGTCACTCCTTCAAACCCCTCCGGCTGACCGACAACCGATCCTTACCCATGTTGGCGAATACGACGAGCGTGTCGCTGTCGAGGCAATCCGCCGTGAACTGCTCCGAGAAGGACAGGTCTTTTGGGTCCACAACCGGGTGAAATCAATTGAGCAGTCAGCCGCTCGTCTCAGAGAGTTGGTGCCGGAGGCTCGCATCGCAATCGCTCACGGCCGCATGGATGAAGCATCCCTTGAGCAAGTCGTCATCGATTTCTGGGAAGGTCGGTATGACGTGCTCGTCTGCACGACAATCATCGAGTCAGGAATCGATATGCCCACGGTAAACACGTTGGTCGTCGAACGATCTGATCTTCTCGGTCTCGGACAACTGCATCAGTTACGTGGTCGTGTCGGCCGCAGTGGGCAACGTGCTTATGCGTATCTCTTCCATCCTCAAGACCGCACGCTTTCGGAGGAGGCCTACGAACGTCTTCGCACGATCGGCGAATCAACCGAACTCGGATCTGGCTTCAGGATCGCCATGCGCGACCTCGAAATTCGCGGCGCAGGCAACCTGCTTGGCGCAGCACAATCAGGACATATCGCAGCCGTTGGATACGACTTGTATTGCCAAATGGTGACCGAGGCGGTTGCGGAAATGAAGGGCGAGACCCCTGAACCAGTAGTTGAACTCAACCTTGACGTACCCGCTGACGCGTTCTTGCCTTCTGATTACATCAGCCGTGAAGACCTTCGTCTCGAGGCCTACCGAAGAATTGCGGCAGCATCATCATTCTCAGAGGTGGACGACATCTCTTCTGAATGGACTGATCGCTACGGCGCGATCCCTGAGCCCGCCGCAGCACTGCTCGTCGTTGCTCGACTTCGCATTGAGTGCATGCGACTCGGCATCACCGATCTCAGTGTGACCGGAAGCCAATCGGCAGGTCGAACCGCAAAACTGTCACCGATTGACCTCAAAGCAAGTGAATCGATGAGGTTGCGCCGACTTAGCCGACAGGCAATGCACAAAGAATCGCAACGTCAACTGGTGGTTCCGATTCCGCGAGGGTCAGTGCCATCAGAATTTCTGCTCGGTTTCTTGAATGAGCTGATTCCTCCAGCGGCTCCATCGTCAAGCAGTGACGAGTAGCGGGTCAGCCGAAAAAGTTTCGGATACCGAGACCCATGATGAACAAGCTGCCGACTCCGTACAGCATGTACTGCCGGTCACGAATAAACGGACTTGTTCGATAGCTGTAGAGAATTCCAACTGCCACGATCGCGGAGAACCCGTACAGAGCGTGCATATCGTCTAACACCACACCTGGCTGACTCGCCAGCACGGCACCGAGCACAGCCTGCAGCACCACGATGATCTGCGCAGGGATGACAGGCCACCACATCCACTTCACTCGGGCAGGCTGCCATTGCTGAGCAATGACGAACCAAAGGCCGAGCAGCCCATTCGAAAAAATGAGTATCCACCCAAAGAGGTCGTGAAGTTCTCTCACCATGACATCATCACCCGAAACACCCTGAACCTCCCAATATCACTAACACGACATCTTCATCGGAAGTTCCGGTCAACAGGCCCGTGACAGGAAATGGTTCGCGGTCATAAAAGAATGAAGGAGGAATGTCGAGTTCCTCATCGCCCTCGTCAAGTTGTGCATCGGCGCGAGCGAGCAGCGTTGCGACCGTATTTGAGATGGTGAGACCCTCACTCGTTACAAGCCCCTGCGGTTCGTCGCCCAATCGATCGATCAATCCGTAGGTATACGACATGAAATGTGGGCGACCCGAGGCGCTCGATGATTCATCTCCAAACATCAGGGACAACACGCCCCAATTCACCTCCCGGATGACCGTGCCCGCACACAAGAACGTTTCGGGCGTGGTCCAGTCCGAATCTTCGGTCGGCGATCCGAGAATCGATGAGACATAGCTAATGACCGCGTCGGGTTCATTGCCAAATGCTGCCTCTCCAAGGCCACCTGCGGTGAGGATGAGTTCAGCCACTCCCAACGGCTCCGGGATCGTCGTGGTGGGTGTCGTCGGCGGAGTCGCCGTGACACTCGTTTGAACGCTCTGGGTCGTATCCGGCGCCTCATCTGGCGCTTCTTCTGCCGGAGAAGTGACGACGTCACCACCCGATGACGAGGAAGTATCAGGAACCGACGACGTCTCATCTTGCGGAGTGAGATATGCGCATCCGGTCACGGCGATTGCAACGATGATCAGTCGTGAGAGATGATGCAACGCCGTCCGCACCACATCAGTGTGCCATCAGGGTGTCACCGCGCGACATCGGGCTTAACGAATGATGGTGTCGGCCTCAGCACCGCCCTCAACAAGGGTCAAGATGCCGTCGGTTACATTGACGGTGGTGATTGACGTGTTGTCGAGAGTTCGAATGACAAGACGATCATCTCCATTGCAAGCCCCAATGATTGCGTTGATTGCAATGAAATGAGAAAACACGACGGTGTCGTGTTCGATTGCCGCTATGCGCTCGACGAGCTGGTCTCGGAACGCAACAAATTCTCCGCCGAGATCAGACCATGTTCCGTCCATCGCCGACCGCAGCCAGTCTGCTCGCTCGCTCGTCGCCATTCCCAGCGGTGACGGAATTTCGCGCACCGCCTCTTCGACTAATGCCTCAACCCCTCGGCGCTGTCGAAATGGTTCGGCGGTATTCCTGCATCGCAGGAGGGGTGATGTCCACACCTCAGGTGTTGCTTCGCCGACAAGATCGTCAAGTCTCGCAGCAACCGCTTCTGCTTGGGACCGGCCGAGGTCATCAAGATCGGGGTCGGGGTCGATGCCCCACCCCGCTGATGCTTGGCCGTGTCGAACGAGTCGAACCGTTGTCATCAAGCTTGTGCCGCGGCGCCACCAGCGACAGCAGCATCGATGCGCCCTGCATCGAGACCCCAACTGAGAAGAACTTCTTTCGTGTGTTCACCTGGGCGGGCGCCCGGAGTTGGCGTTTCGGGAGCAGTTCGAGAGAACCGTGGCGCAGGAGATGCCTGCATCAGGCCGTCAACCTCACAGAATGTTCCGCGATCGACGTTGTGCGGGTGCTGCGCCGCTTCAGGCATGGTGAGCACCGGAGCAAAACAGATGTCGGTGTGTTCCATGATGGCGCACCACTCATCTCTCGTTTTCGAGAGGAAAAGTTCAGTCAATCGAGTCTTCAACTCAGGCCACTTGCTCTTGTCCATCTGCCGCTGGAAATCAGCATCGTCGGTCAACCCGGTGTGTTCGAGCAGCAACGCGTAGAACTGTGGTTCGATCGATCCGATAGAGATCCACTTACCATCTGAGCACTCGTAGGTGTCGTAGAAGTGGGCTCCGGTGTCGAGCAAGTTGGTCCCAGGGTTCTCTGTGTCGAATGCGCCCATTGCGGCCATGCCCCAGAACATCGACATGAGAGATGCGGTTCCGTCGACCATTGCGGTGTCGATCACTTGACCGCTGCCCGACCGCTGCGCCTCAAGGAGCCCGCAAACGACTCCGTAGGCGAGGAACATTCCACCGCCACCGAAGTCGCCGACGAGATTGAGTGGGGGGACCGGGCCAGATCCACCACGGGTGATGTGCGCAAGTGCGCCACCGAGAGCGATGTAGTTAATGTCGTGGCCGGCTGCTTGGGAGTACGGGCCGGTCTGGCCCCATCCGGTCATTCGACCGAAGACGAGTTTCGGATTGCGCTCGTGACACACATCGGGGCCGATACCGAGTCGCTCCATCACGCCCGGCCGAAAACCTTCAATCAGAGCGTCGGCTCCTTCGACGAGGTCGAGAAGAATCGCAATACCTTCCGGGTCTTTGAGGTCGAGGGCGATGCTCTTTCGACTCCGCAGCAACACATCACGTACAGGTCCCGTCGATCCGGGTTTCACCGATTGTGCTCGATCGATACGAATCACTTCGGCTCCCATATCCGCCAACATCATTGCGGCGAAGGGGCCTGGCCCAATTCCGGCAATTTCAAGGATTCGATATCCGCTGAGTGGTCCTGACATGGTGATTGCTCCTTAAGTGTTTACAGATGTGTGGGCGTTGGCAGAGTCGCCAAACTCCACGATTGCGTTAACGATTTCTGGCCAAAGAGGTTCGGGAAGATCATGCCCCATATCGTCGAGCATGAGCAACGAGGCGCCCGGCACTACCGCTGCGGTTGCTTCCCCGCCTGAAGGGTGGATCAACGTGTCATCCCAACCGTGAATGACGAGCATTGGAACGGTGACCGACTTCAGTGCCTCAGTGCGGTCACCTGACACCATGATTGCTGCATACTGCCGCGTCGCACCTTCCGAGTAGAACATTCGGTCAAAGTTTGCCGCCGCTTTCTCCCGGGCGCGTTGAGGATCGAAATACCGTTGTGACGACCACACCTTGGCACCAACCGACGACTCGATGTACTCCTCGCGGTTGTCTGGGGGTTCCATCAACAATTGTTCGAGTGCCGCCTCGGTCGGAAGACCAACACCTGGGCCACCAGTCGTGCTCATGATCGACACCACCGACCTCAAACGGCTCGGATGTTCAATCGCCATGGTTTGCACGATCATGCCTCCCATCGACACACCGACAGCATCAACAACCTCGCAATCGAGAGCGTCAACAAGTCCGATGGCATCGGCTGCCATGTCTGACAGGGTGTAGGGAACCTCGACCGAGTCGCCGCCAAAAAACGTTGCGTTGAAGACCGCCTCTACGTCAACGGCCTGTCCGTCGAGATGGCTGGACAACCCAACATCACGGTTGTCAAAACGAATGACATGCCGCCCGCTTGCAACGAGTTCATGGCACAGTCCTTCATCCCAGCCCAGTAATTGCGAGGTGAAGCCTGAGACGAGTAGCACCGTTGGATCGCTTCGCACACCGAATTCCTCGAATTCGATTTCGATTCCGCTAGGAAGCGACACTCGCGCCATCTGCTGAGTGTGTCATTCTGCCGATGGTGCGCAGAAGTCGGGACTATGAGTTGCGAAGCCCGTCGATTGCGGCGTGAATGGAATTCTGCACTCGATCAGGATTTCGTACATCGGTGAATGTTTGCTGCCCGCTCTCACCACCCGACTCGATAAGCAAATCTCCCGCTCCAATCAAGCGTTCAAGAAGCGACTGGTTAAACAGCACGTTATTGACGCGTCCAAGGGGAATTTCGATGCCGCGCCGCGAAATCACTCCCGTTCGAAAGATGACGCGATCGGTTGTCACCACGAAGTAAGTAGTCACCCACGACACCCAACGAAGTGCGAAACGAAGACTTGCAATGATCACCAAGACGATGGTGATCCAGGTGAGCACACCAGCAATCGATCCATCTCCGGCCGTCAACGCAACAACGATGGCAAGGGCGAGAGAAATGATGAGAAACAGGGCTTCTTTGACGAAAAACCACCAGTGTGGATGAAGGTCCACAATGGCTTCTTCTCCCGGATTTAGAAGTTTCTGCGGATACGCCATGGAGTTGACAGTACCGTTGTGGGGTGGATTCACATGACTTGCTCACCGATTTGGACGCAGACCAGCGTCGAGCAGTCACCACTGAATCACGACTCGTTGCAGTGATCGCCGGTGCAGGTTCAGGGAAAACCCGTGTCCTCACAAGAAGAATTGCGTATCGCATCGCAACCGATAGTGCCGATGCCCGCCACACCCTTGCGCTCACCTTCACTCGCGAAGCAGCTGGAGAATTGCGGCGACGTCTTCGACATATCGGTCTCGGCGAACGCATCGAAGCTGGAACGTTCCACTCGGTTGCGTTAGGGCTCCTTCGTCAACGATGGGCTGACCAAGGCAGACCGATGCCAATGGTCGTCGATGATCGACCGCGTCTCGTCTCCGCTGCGCTCAACACGCCGCGCGAACAACTTGATGACATTCTCACAGAGATGTCGTGGGCGAGCGCTCGCGGCATTACTGCTGACACCTACTCGTTGGTGGCGAGATCTCGACGCCAACCCCCCTCGAGGGCTGCCCGCATCATCGAGGCGTTGGCTGCGTATGAGCGGGAGAAGTCATCGCGAGGTGTGCTCGACCTCGATGATCTCCTCGTGCGATGCGCGAACGACCTTGAGCGTGACTCGTCATATGCCGAAGCTATTCGTTGGCGCTTCCGACATATCCATGTCGACGAGGCACAAGACCTAACGCCGATCCAGCAGCGCTTGCTCTCAGCATTGCGGACCCCCGACGCCGACGATCTCTTCATCGTTGGTGACCCTGCGCAGTCGATTTACGGCTTCAATGGCAGCGACCCCGAATTGCTTGTGCAAATTGACGACCGCTTCCCTGGCGTGGAGGTCATTCGACTACCGGTCAACCACCGATGCACACCTCAGATTGTGAACGCCGGTGTTCATGTGCTTTCACATGCCGAGCTGCTAGCAGACTTACGCTCAAGCCAACCCGACGGCCCGGTTCCCACATTGACGGCCTACGCCGATGAAGGTGACGAGGCGCAAGGGATTGCCCGCTCCATCGCTGAGGCCGGACAGCATGCAATTCGTCATGGCGAGATTGCGGTGCTCGCACGAACCCATCAGCACTGCACGCGAATTGAACGTGCACTCTCCGCAGCGGGGGTCGAGGTTCGGTCCCGTGGTTTTCGAGGAGATTCGTCCGGCAGAAGGGCTCTCGATGAGGCTCGACGAATCTCGTCGTCCTCGGCCTTGCGTTCGTGGGCTCATGACATCCTTGACGATGATGCTGGTGCTCTCGGTGGCGATGAGTCTGGGCCAGCCGAAACCGTGTCGTCTCGACAGGTTGCCGCCGTTGCCCTTGAGTATTTGCGAGAGCAACCAGATGGCACCGGCGCGACCTTCGCCTCCTGGATGACAACAGCCGATCCATTCGGGTTTCAGCAAGGCGGTGGCGTTGAGGTTCTGACATTTCATGCGGCGAAGGGCCGGGAATGGAAGCGCGTGTGGATTGCTGCAGCTGAAACGGGCTCGGTACCTCATCGAAGCGCAACGACCAAAGAGGAAACCCTTGAAGAGGCGCGGTTGCTCTATGTTGCGATCACCCGAGCCACCAGCGAATGCCATCTTTCGTGGGCAGAGCGGCGCAATGGATACCGACGATCGGTGACACCATTTTTGGCTCAACTCGACCTCGTTGAGCCAGCGATCACCGGACCGTCAGCCGAACTCTCCGAGGCGATGAGCACATCAGCAGCGTCGACAAGCCGAGATGCACTCCGTCGCCTCGCTGAGTGGCGGCAAATGACCGCGGTTCGGTCTGGAATTCTGCCTGAAGAAATCTGTAGCGACCGGATGATGCGTCGTATCGCCGAAGCGCAACCTGCGAGCGCTGAACGTCTCAACGAAATCACCGGTTGGGGCGATCTCACGTGCACAACGCTGTTTCCGAGCCTCCAGACCGCTCTCGCTGACTAGATGGCGGCTACGTGAGGTCGACGACGACCGGGGCGTGATCGCTCGGTGAAGGCCCTTTACGGGCATTCCGGTCGACGACGACGAAGTTGCTGCGATCAACCATCGATGGCGACCCCATAATGAGGTCGATGCGAAGACCTCGACCCATATGGAAGTCACCAGAGCGATAGTCCCACCATGAGAACAGTCGCTCCCCTTCATGGTGGTGACGAAAAAGATCAGAAAGTCCCCACTGTTCGAGCGCGGTGAGTCGCAACCGTTCGGCCTCGGTCACGTGGGTCGACATTGCAAGTTTGTTCGGGTCATGCACGTCGGCATCGGTTGGCGCAATGTTGAAATCGCCGGTGACGATCACATCGCGTTCGGGTGACGTATCGATCTGCAAGTGCTGCTGCAAACGGTCGAGCCACGACAACTTGTACTCGTAATGGGGGTCATCAACCGCTCGGCCATTGGGGACGTACACCGATGACACTCTGATGTCAGCACAGGTTGCGGTGATGATGCGAGCATCGGGATCGGGCTCGATATCTCCCGCGAAGTTGGTGACGACATCGGCGAGACCGACTTTGGAGATGATCGCAACTCCATTCCACCGGCCCTGCCCATAGTGAGCAGACTCGTACCCCATTGCCTCAAAATGAAGACCGGGAAACGCGTCGTCAGCCATTTTGGTTTCTTGCAGGCACAGCACATCTGGCTGGACATCTTCGATCCACTCGGTCACCCGTTCGAGGCGAGCTTTGAGCGAGTTCACATTCCACGTGGCGAGTCGAATCATGCCTCGTCAGCCTTACGTGAACGACTCGACGTTGCAACTTTTGTTGCCGGAGTTTTCTTTGCACCAGTTGTTTTGGTGGCAGCGTTCTTCGGCGCTGCGTTCCTCGGCGCTGCGTTCTTTGCGGTCGCTGCAGATTTCTTGGCTGCAGTCTTCTTCGCTGGCGTCTTGGCTACGGCCTTCTTGACTCCTGCCTTTTTAGCTGGCGCCTTCTTCGCTGAGGTCTTCTTTATCGGCGCCTTCTTTGCTGGCGTTTTCTTTGCTGGCGCCTTCTTCGCCGGCGTCTTCACCGCAGTTTTCGAAGTGCTGGTTTTCGGGGCGTTCGGTGCTGCTCGCTTCGACCTTGCCGGCACAGACTGCTCTGACGACTCTTCTTCTCGTGTGGTCTCTTTCGCGATGCCGCCATCAAAGGCTCCGTCGACGCTCCGACGTTCGGCAACAAATCCAACGATGGTCACGTCGACCTGCTCACCGATCTTTACGTGAGCTCGCGCGCTCTTCGGCGGCGGATCTGCCATCGATCTAAGTGGCACATACACACTCACGTCTCCCACCGCCACGTACGCGCCGTGAGATGAGTAACGATCAACCACTCCAGCCACACGGGCGCCAACGGGAGATGATTCGACAAATTCAAGGAATGGGATGAGATCGTTCACCGGCTCCCCCGCCTTACGGGCCTCCCCGGTCGACGACGCGCGCTTCGTGCCACTCGCCGTGCGGGTTGTCGCACCGGGCGGCGGATTCTTCGGCACTGGCATGGGCTCGCTCGCCCGCTTACTTGCCGTTCGACGAGAGCTGGTTGCTGGCGCACTCGATTTCTTTGTCGCTTTTCGCGACACCGGCCCGCGAACAGGTGTCCGTTCGACGAATACCCATCCGACGTGCGGTACCGGCTTCCCCCCGACGAGTCGCCCTTCGTCGAACAGCCATTCGTAGTCACCGTGGAATTCCTGAAAGGAATCATTCGACAGCACCGATGCCCCAGCGCGATCAGCGATGGTGAGCACAAATGCGTCACCACGACCAATCGCTCCTGCAGGAGGAGCAACGAGTTCGTTGTTCGCTACGGCTTCATCAAATTCGGGGCGTTCAGAAGCATCGATTCGGTGACCGAAGGTCGCATCGACCACCACGGTGATCATTGCGTCAGGGTGGTCTGCCATAAATGTGGTTACCGCCTCTTGAAGTTGTTCGAGGCTTGGCCGCGACCGACCTTCGGTAGCGATATTTGAGCCGTCAACCACGTAATGGGCTGCCGATGTTGTAGTCATGAAAATCCTCTTCATCCCGAAGCACTCGGGCTATGAGCGGGGAAGCCCGCACGCGTCTCCATGTAGCCCCTCCGTGCTGGCAAACTCTGACAACGCATCGGGAGCGGACTACACCGCAACGCAACCTTCATCGTAGAGTCGGGTCTGTCTAACCCCACGTCTTTCTCGGAGGCAACATGTCAGATCGACCATTTGATGCAGTGTTTTGGGACTTTGGAGGGGTGATCACGACAAGCCCATTTGATGCCTTCAACTCCTATGAGGCGGCCCATGGAATTCCGAAGGACTTCATTCGCGGGGTGAACACCCATAATCCCGATAGCAATGCCTGGGCTCAGATTGAACGACAAGAGATCTCTGCTGAGGTCTTTAATGATCTGTTTGCTGCGGAGTCTGAGGCGCTTGGCCATCGAGTTCCAGGGGCAGACGTCCTTGGCTGCCTCTACGGCAACGTTCGGCCCGAGATGATGAACGCGCTCAATGTCATTCGCAGTAGCGGATTCACCCAAGCATGTCTCACCAATAACGTCAATCGTTCGGTCGAAGATCGCTCTGACGTCTCTTCAGCAATGCAAATCTTTGACCACGTCATCGAATCTTCGAAGGTCGGAGTTCGTAAACCTGAGCTCGGCTTCTACACCCTCGCATGCGAGACCGCAGGGGTCGAGGCCGACCGAGTTGTGTTTCTCGATGACCTCGGCATCAATCTCAAAACTGCTCGTGCAATGGGGATGGCGACCATCAAAGTCGTGTCAGCTGACCAGGCACTCGGAGAGCTCGAAGAATTCCTTGCTATCTCGTTGCGGTGAGCTCTTCCGCTGCCGACTGAGATCTAAAAACTGCCCTCGCTCACTCGGTCCATCTTCTGCAGCACGATGAGATCTTCGTGAAGTTCCATCCACACATCGTGGAATGACTCGCACATCACACCGGTGAAACGTTGTGACTGCCCGTCGTCAATCGCGGTCAATGCTTCAAGGAGTCGGCTTCGATACAAGTTGAGACGTGGCACGGCAGTTGCTATCTCAGAAATCACCGGCTCTGAGCGCATGTACACGTCGCGAAGTCGTGCAATGCATGCTGCGTCATAGTCGTCATCGTCATGGGAATTTGGTTCTCCATCACGAACCTGCCAGTCGGTGCAGACCTGTTTGAACTCGGTATTCAATGACAAAAAAGATTCGTAGGCATCGCTCAGTTCGGTGATTGGATCAGAAGCCGCAAGGTGATCGTCGATACGAGACCTGCCGCTCGGTGCGAGCATGTACATGTTGCGGGCTTCGATGAAATTCACCTGCTCGTCGGCGACGAGACGCTCGACAACTTGGGAAGGGTCGACACCGATACTCTGCCGAAGCCCGTCGCCCGTTGCGAATCCTCGCAGGCGCAGCACACGAAGGACATCGATGTCGGTGATCGACTCGACGTCAACTCCTCCGTCAGTTGTTTGGTCTGGGGGCGATTCGGTATGAGCGTTCGCCGTCGCCGAGGCGCCACGAAAGAACGACTCTCCACTCACGACAGTCGAGCCCGACTGCAGCACCGTTTGTGCAGCCACAAGTCGAGTGACCGGCACCCGATACGGAGAGCAACTCAGCGAGGTGCAACCTGCACCAATGAGGAACGCAATCGAACGGGGTTCGCCGGCGTGTTCGCCGCAGACGCCAATGTTGATTGAAGGCCTCTCGTTTCGGGCATCTGAGATCGCAGTGGCGATGAGAGTTCCAACCGCAACCTGATCAAGCACTTCGAACGGGTTGTCGTCGATGAGGCCAAGCGATCGGTATCGAGGCAACAGTCGAGCCTCCACATCATCACGACTGAGTCCGAAGGTCATCTGAGTGAGGTCATTGGTTCCGAACGAAAAGAAATCAGCATCTTGAGCGATCTCACGCGCAAGCAATGCGGCCCGGGGGGTCTCAATCATCGCTCCAACCGTCAATGAATCGTCGAGCATCCCCTCGGGGTCAACCTCGGCTTGCGCGCCTCGCACCCACTCTCGGGCGAGCCTGAACTCAGCCGGATCATTGATAAGCGGAATCATGACCTCAATCTTCGGACGGCAGCCACCACTGAGTGCGTTGAGAGCCGCCCGACACAGGGAGCGCACCTGAGCCTCGTACAGTCCTGCACGGACCGCCCCGAGGCGTACGCCACGGGTTCCAAGCATGGGGTTCATCTCGCGAAGCTTCACGACAGCGTGAAGAAGTTTGTTCTGTTCGTCATTCAACTCACCCGCTCCCTGGCTGACAAACAGTTCATCCGCTTCCGGCAAAAACTCATGCAGCGGCGGGTCGAGAAGTCGAATGGTGACCGGACGCTCCCCCATGACATCGAGCAGTTCGTCGAAGTCACGCTCTTGCGCCTGCTCGAGATCGTTCAAGAAGCCCTCTTGGGTTTCGGCGTCGTCACTGAGAATGAACGACCGCATGATCGGCAGTCGATCATCGGTGAGAAACATGTGCTCGGTTCGACAAAGCCCAATACCGACTGCCCCGTGCTCGAGCGACCGTTGAGCATCGCGTCCGGTATCTGCATTGGCACGGATCGATACGACTCCGTTGGTGATGGTGTCAGCCCAATCGAGCAGTTGCCACAACTCAGGGGGGACCTGCTGTTGATCGGTATTGATTGCTCCTCGATAGATCGTTCCGGCGCGACCGTCGATCGAGATGATGTCGCCTTCGGTGAATTCGACGCCGTGTATCGTCACCGTCGAGCCGTCAACCTCGACATCGGGTGACCCGACGACGGCAGGAATTCCCCACCCTCGAGCCACAACCGCGGCGTGACTCGACATTCCTCCGTGCATGGTGACGATCCCTACCGATGCCTGCATTCCCAGCACATCGTCGGGCGTGGTCACCGGCCGCACCAGAATGACCGACCGACCCTCATCAGATTTCTGCAGAGCGTGTGCAGCTGATGTCACGATCTCGCCAGAAGCAGCACCCGGGGATGCCCCGATTCCTGATCCGAGAGCAGTTGCTGCAGGACTCGCTATTTCGGCGTGCAGCAATCGGTCAACCAGTTCCGGTGCAACCCTCTGCACCACCTCGAGCACCATTTCTGCCGAGCCGGAGTTGCTCGCCGCGACGACGTGGTCGATGAGCTCCTCTCGTGTAGAGATCTGTGTGTTGCTCATCGCCGGCCCCTGTGGCGCATAGTGAAACGCTAGTCGCCGACCGACCGTGTTGGTTCGCTGAGTGGTCTTAGAGGCCGGAGAACAGTGCGTCCATGAGATCGGCGAGCTCTTGATCGTGCACTGTCTTTGATCCGGTCGCTGGACTGCCCGATTCGAATCGGGCGACATGACGGAAGTCGTACCCGCGCTCTTTCACTCTCCAGAACCGGTGCTCGATGAACTTCCACGCTCCCATGTTCTCTGGCTCTTCTTGGAGCCAGACGACTTCACGGGCGTTCGGATAGAACTCCAGCACACCAAACATCTGCTCGGTTGGGAGGGGGTACAACTGCTCAACGCGCACTACCGCTACCGGGGCATTGCGCTGGTCTCGTTCAGCCATGGCATCCCAGGCGACCTTCCCTGAGCAGAACACGATGCGTTGCACCGCATTTCTGTCTTCCACGTGCGGGTCGTCGATGACTTCTTTGAACGACCCAGTGGTGAGTTCGTCGATGTGCGAACGGGTTTGGCGCATCCGAAGCCCCTGCTTCGGTGTGAAGATCACCAGAGGGGTCTGCCGCTCACTGTGTACTTGCCGTCGGAGCAGATGGAAGTACTGCGCAGCTGTCGTTGCGTTGCACAACTGGATGTTGTCTTCGGCCGCCAGAATAAGGAAGCGTTCAATTCGCGCCGAGGAGTGTTCTGGTCCCTGACCTTCGTAACCGTGCGGGAGGAGGAGCACGAGCCCGTTCTGTTGGCCCCATTTGTCTTCAGCTGCGACGAGATATTGATCGATCACGATCTGGGCACCGTTAATGAAGTCGCCAAACTGCGCCTCCCACATCACGAGCGCTGATGGGTTCGCCTGCGCGTACCCATATTCGTACCCGAGCGCTGCATACTCGCTGAGCAACGAGTCGTACACCCAGAACTTGGTGTCTTCGTCGGTGAGTGTGTCAAGCGGAATCCACTGTTCGCCGGTTTCGTAATCGACGAGTGATGCATGGCGCTGGCTGAACGTTCCGCGGCGGGAATCTTCACCTGCGAGTCGCACAGAGCGACCGTCGAGAAGGAGCGAGCCAATCGCAAGAGCCTCACCGGTGGCCCAGTCGATTTCTCCACTTTCCTCGAAGAGTTGCTGACGGCCCTCGAACTGCTTTGCGAGTTTCGGGTGTGGCGTGAACCCTTCGGGGTAGTCGGTCAAGCGGTCGAACACCCGGTCGAGCAGCGGTCGATCAACTCCGGTTGGGATCGGAGGAAGGACCCCAATCGGGTTCGGTGGTGGTGGCGCTTTAAACGGTTCGGTGGCTTTTGACCGGGTTTCGTCGAGCGCGGCCTGCAATTTTGTTTGGAAGTCGGTGAGTGCCTGCTCTGCTTCATCGACGTCAATGTCGCCTCGGGTCACCAGGGTCTCGACGTACAACTTTCGGACGCTTCTACGTTCGGCTATCGCCCGATACATGAGTGGCTGGGTGTAGCTCGGGTCGTCACCTTCGTTGTGACCATGGCGCCGATAGCAGACCATGTCGATGACGACATCTTTCTGGAATGTCTGCCGATATTCCCATGCGAGTTGTGCCACTCGAGCGCACGCTTCTGGGTCGTCACCGTTCACGTGGAAAATCGGAACCTGAATCGACTTCGCAACATCGGAGCAGTACAGCGACGATCGCGCGAATTGTGGGGCGGTCGTGAACCCGATCTGATTATTGATGATGAGGTGAATGGTGCCACCGACGCGGTATCCACTGATATCGCTCATCGCCAAGCATTCAGCGACGATGCCCTGGCCTGCGAATGCAGCATCTCCGTGAACGAGCAGCGGCAGAACAGAGTACGAAAGCGGAGGATTAATTCGATCTTGGCGTGATCGGGCGATTCCCATCACGATCGGGTTGACGGTTTCAAGGTGACTTGGGTTTGCCGCAAGTTCGACATCGATATGCGCGCCGCTCGGGCTCGTGTAGTGCCCGGTGGCGCCGAGATGGTATTTCACGTCGCCGGAACCTTGCACAGTGCTCGGATCGAGGTGCCCCTCGAACTCGGCAAAAATGGCTTCGTGGCTCTTGCCCATGATGTTCGACAACACGTTGAGGCGACCCCGGTGGGCCATACCAATCACAGCCCCATCGAGGTTTGCCTCGGCAGCGCTCGACAAGATGGTGTCAAGAATCGGGATGGCGCTCTCGGCGCCTTCAATGCCAAACCGCTTTGTGCCGACGTACTTCGTTGCGAGAAAGCGTTCGAAGGCCTCCGCCGCATTGAGTCGCTCAAGAATCCGAAGTTTCTCATCATGCTCGAACTGAACAGGCGAACCTTCAAGGCGAGCTTGCATCCATTCCTGTTCTTCAGTGTTCTGAATGTGCATGTACTCAACGCCGATCTTGCTGCAATACGCATCGCGCAGAACGCTGAGTAGATCGCCAAGACGCATCTTTGGTTTGCCGCCAACATTGTCGGTCAAGAATTCACGGTCAAGGTCCCAGATGGTCAAGCCGTAGGTTGCGGGATCGAGTTCTTTCGGGGTTCGGGGCGCTTTCCATTTCAGTGGGTCGAGGTCGGCCATGAGATGGCCACGCACCCGGTGGACGCGAATGAGTTTTGCAACTGCCATTTGCTTGGCGAGCATCGCCTCTTCACGGTCGATCGGATTGGTGTCGTTTTCCCACTCAACCGCCTCATAGGGAATCTCAAGGGCGTGGAAAATATCGACATAAAAGTTGTGCTCTCCGAGCAGTAACTCGTGAACACGCTTCAAAAAGAGCCCAGACTCGGCTCCTTGGATAATGCGATGGTCGTAGGTGCTGGTGACGGTTACGACCTTGGAAATTCCCAACGACGAGAGGTTTGTTCGGTCGGCGCCTTCAAACTCTGCCGGGTAATCAATATTGCCGACTCCGACGATGACGCCTTGACCGGGCATCAACCGAGGAACTGACTGCACGGTTCCGATCGTTCCCGGATTCGTCAGGGTGATGTTTGCGCCCTGAAAGTCGTCGACGGTGAGTTTGTTGTTGCGAACTTTCCGAATGATCTCTTCGTAGGCGGCCAAGAAGCCCGCAAACGACATGGTGTCGGCATCACGAAGCACGGGCACAACGAGCGATCTCGTTCCGTCGCCCTTGTCGACATCGACGGCCAGGCCCATGTTGACCGATGTTGCCTTGATGAGGTGAGGCTTCCCATCTGCGCCCTCCACAAACCCGTTTCGCATGTTGGGAGCGGCATCTGCGATCGCCCTGACGATTGCGTAGCCGATGAGGTGGGTGAAGCTGACCTTTGCCTGTCCGGTGCGCTCGCGGTACGAGTTAATTGCCTTGCGGTTGACTTCTAGCAGCTTCGCTGGCACATTTCTGAAGCTTGTCGCGGTCGGCACCGAGAGACTGTTCTCCATGTTCTCGACGATTCGTGCCGCAACGCCGCGAATAGGTGTGCCGACTTCGGGTGCTTCACCATTGCTGGCAGGTGTCGTCGCGTTCGAGACGCTCGCAGGCTGCGGTGTTGCAGGGGCGGCGGGCGGCGGCGTAACCGCGTCGGCCGACGGCGATGGTGTCGAAGTAGGTGTGGTTGTCTCTACTGCCGTTTGGCCGTTTGGCCGGTAGTCAGAAAAGAACTCTTTCCACGAGTCTCCAACCGAATCAGCGTCTGCGCAGAAACGCTCGTACATTTCTTCGACGAGCCATGAGTTGGCTCCGAATGCTGCGGGGGGTTCAGACACGCTGGCAAGCGTACTGGCGCGAAATCAATCTGAGGAATCTTGGCTTCGGAGTTCTGCGATTCGTTCGGCGAGCAGTTCTTCTGCGGTTCGACCGTCGGTGATGATGACATCGTCGGCAGCAGCAAGGAACAACGGTATCGACATACGAGCACGGTGTGCAGCCTCTCCGGTTGGGTTCACCACTCTGTGAGTTGTCGCCGGGAGGTAACCCTCGGTTGCGCGATCGAGCATCTCCCCACAGTTCACTGCAATCGATCCGGGGTCGCAGGGAACCTCGTACCACTCTCCGTCTGCACCTAACAGTTCGAGTCCTGTCTCGTTGCTGGCTGGAAGCACGGTCAACAGGTTGATGTCTTCGTGGGCCGCGGCACGCACGGCTCCTTCGGGTGCGTCACCTTCGAGCGGCGGATACCGCAAAATCCGCAGCAGGGTACGGGAGTTTCCTGTGAGCATGTCGGCGACCGGCCGCGAGAGCTTTTCAGCGACTTCCGACGGGATATTCGCATCAACCCAACCCAACAGAGTCGACGCCACATCGGTGGCAATATCTCGGTATCTCATCGCGTCATCGGAGACCTCTGACGGATACTTGTCGCTCCACGGGTACACGTGAAAGAACTCTTTGAGATCTCGAACGGTTCTGCCTTTTGCTGTTTCGGCAATTTTTGGCGGGAAATACCCCTCTTGGTTGTCGGGGCCGACCGTGTACGCCTCGGCTGCGCCGCTCGTAAAGAATTCTTCCCACTCGGCGTAGAGGCTTTGCACAAGTTCCCACGACAACGGGTGATTCGTCACAACGGCGAATCCCGTGGTTCGAAGGCTCTCAGTGAAACGCTCAGGAGCGTCTGCTGCTGTGAAATCGACAACATCAGGTGTCATGTGCACATCGTATTGCTCGTGCATAACGATGCCACTCAAACCCATCTACCGCTGATGTGACTTCCGACGAGGTCGCTTCGAGCGGCGTGGCTCTGAGCGACGGCGTTAGCCTCATGAACGCATGGCTCATGAGTTCATTTACACCTGTTACAAACTTGCCCGCCACTACCCCCCCGATCGGACGGTCCTAGAGAACATTTCGCTGTCGTTCTACCCCGGGGCAAAAATCGGCGTTATCGGGTCGAATGGTTCGGGTAAGTCGAGTCTGTTGAAAATCATGGCGGGGCTTGATGATGGCTACTCCGGTGAAGCTCGACTCACGCCTGGGTTCACCGTCGGTTACCTCGCTCAGGAACCAGAACTTGACCCCAATAAAGATGTCCGAGGCAACGTCATGGATGGTGTTGCCGAGGTTCAGTCGCTCATCGATCGTTACAACGAGGTGATGGCGAAATGGGCTGACCCAGACGCCGACTACGACAAGATCGGCAAAGAGCAAGCTGAACTCGAAGACAAAATCGCCGCAGCTGATGCGTGGAGCCTTGATCGAAACGTCGAGATCGCGATGGATGCGCTTCGTTGCCCACCCGACGATGCCGATGTCAGCACACTGTCTGGCGGTGAGCGTCGACGTGTCGCACTGTGCCGTCTGTTACTGAGCCGGCCTGACCTGCTGCTCCTCGACGAGCCCACAAACCACCTCGATGCCGAGAGTGTCTATTGGCTAGAGCGGTTCTTACAGGATTACAGCGGCACCGTTGTCGCAATCACTCACGACCGCTACTTCCTCGACAACGTCGCACAGTGGATTCTCGAACTTGATCGGGGGCGCGGTATCCCGTTCGAGGGGAACTACTCCAGTTGGCTTGAGCAAAAACAGGCTCGACTTGCCCAAGAGGAGAAGTCAAACGAGGCGCGCCGTCGAACCCTTGAGCGAGAACTCGACTGGGTGCGCATGGCACCAAAAGCGCGCCAGGCGAAGGGCAAGGCACGTCTTGCGGCTTACGAAAAACTGCATGCGGAAGCCGAAGCCGATCGCGACACCTCGAATCGCCTCGAGATTGCAATCCCGCCAGGTCAACGTCTCGGCGACACCGTGATTGAAGTCTCGGGTCTTTCAAAAGGGTTCGGTGAGCGACTGCTCATTGAAGACCTTTCGTTCTCGCTTCCTCCTGCAGGCATTGTCGGCATCATCGGTGCTAACGGTGCTGGTAAGACCACGTTGTTCCGCATGCTTGCAGGCCTCGAAGCTGCCGATGATGGCGACATCACCATCGGGTCAACGGTGCAGATGAGCTACGTCGATCAGAACCGTGATGACCTTGATGCGGAAAGCACGGTCTACGAAGAGATCACCGGCGGTGATGATCATGTGATCGTTGGTAATCGCGAGGTGCACGGACGTGCCTATGTCGCAAGTTTCAATTTCAAAGGCACCGATCAACAGAAGCCGGTCGGAAAGCTGTCTGGTGGTGAACGAAACCGAGTGCATCTTGCGAAACTTCTCAAGTCGGGCGGCAATGTTCTGCTCCTTGACGAACCAACAAACGACCTCGATGTCGACACACTTCGCGCACTCGAAACAGGGTTGGAGTCATTCCCTGGCTGTGCCGTGGTCATTTCTCACGACCGATGGTTCCTCGACCGCATTGCGACTCATGTTCTTGCCTTTGAAGGCGACAGCCAAGTTCGATGGTTTGAAGGCAACTTCTCTGAATATGAAGAGTTCCGCCGCAAAGAACTCGGCGTGAGCGCAGACCAGCCACAACGAATCAAGTACAAGAAACTCGCGTAATGTCGACGGCCGCCGCTGAAGGCGATCAAGAACTCGCGACGCGTCTTGCCGTCGAGGCCGGCGAATTGCTCGTGCGCACCCGCGCCGACCTCTTCGCCCAAGGCTTAAACCATTGGTCGGTAAAAGATGCAGGTGATGATGCCGCTCAAAGTTTTCTGATGAATGAACTTCGGGCGCTGAGGCCTGACGATGCTGTGCTGTCGGAAGAGGGCCGTGAAGATCCGCGCCGCTTTTCCGGCGGACGGGTGTGGATTATTGACCCACTCGACGGGACTCGTGAATTTGCCGAGCGCGATCGAGTTGATTGGGCTGTTCATATTGCACTGTGGCACGACGACCATTTCGTGGCTGGCGCAGTTTCACTGCCGGCGCTCGGGCAGGTATTCGCAATGGACCCTGCGCCAGTTCTGCCCGACATAACCCGGCCGCGGCCCATCTTGATCACGTCTCGAAACCAGGCGCCTCCATCTGCGCACTGGGTTGCCCGCGGACTCGACTGCGATGCTCTGCGGCTCGGTTCGGCTGGTGCAAAGACGATGGCGGTGATCACTGGCACCGCTGATATCTACGTGCACGACGGTGGCATGTATCAGTGGGATTCCGCTGCGCCAGCTGCCGTTGCTCAAGCAGCAGGACTGCACGTCAGCAGAATCGATGGCTCACCAATCATCTACAACGGCCGAGATGCGTGGCTTCCCGACCTCATCGTGTGCCGACCCGAACTTGCTGATCCGGTTCTGCGAGCCTTGTGGGGATGAACGCAACAGAATTCCCTGCTTCGGATGACCTGCGAGCGATTCGGTATCGATTCGACGGACCAGTAGCCATTGTTGAACTGCATCGACCTCATCGAGCGAACGCCTGGAATGGCACGATGCACGGGGAGTTCTTGGCCGTGATGCGCCACATCGAGACGCTCGATGATGTTCGCACGGTGGTGGTCACCGGAACCCCACCAGCCTTCTCAGTCGGGGGCGACTCGCAAGCCCTCGGTGACCACGCTGAACGTGGCTCTTATGACACCGGCCTTGCGGACGATGTTGTTCGTCCGGGGGGACAACTTCGCCAAGAATTTGATGAGGATCTCTCATGGATGTTTGGCTATCGGCTTCCAATTATCGCCGCGGTGAACGGATCGGTAGCCGGGGTGAGTTTCGCCCTTGCCTGCTTCTGTGACCTTCGCTTTGGTTCGGCTCCTGCAAAAATCACGACGGCGGCACCCAAACTTGGTCTTCCTGCCGAATACGGCTTGTCGTGGACTCTTCCACGGCTCATTGGCACCACCAGAGCCGCCGACCTTTTGCTCTCGGGCCGAGTCGTGACCGTTGCTGAATCGGCCGACTGGGGGTTATGGAACGAAGTGCTTCCCGACGGCGAAACCACCCTGGACGCGGCGGTGAAATACGGGCATCTTCTTGCCGCCACCACCGGCCCTCACGCAGTTGCGCACGCGAAACGGCAACTCCACGAAGACGTCTTGCGAGGTGATCCTGCGGCGTCGGTAGCCGAATCGAAGGAGCTTCTCGATGCAGCAATGGGTACCGATGAGTACCGAGAAGGCATTGCCGCATTTCTTGAACGTCGACCGCCAAACTTTTAGATACATCACAAAGTTCTGAGCACGACATGACCGACGACGTCTCAGTCGGCAGAATGAATTGAGTGACCGTCACCGACGACCAATCCCCCGAACTTTCTCACGACTCTCTACCCGCAGATTGCGAATGGGCCGCCTTCACCGAGACGGCTCCGTGGGTGCTCAGCGCCGACTCAATTGCGTGGTCGAGGGGTCTCGACGTTGTTCGTGATCAGGCAAAGGCTGAAGTTCCAAAGCTGACTCGTCCGGGGAAAGTTCCCAATGTCGGTCGAATGCTCGTCGTAGTCGGCCGCATGGGATGGGCCGTCGGAAACTGGTGGGTGCGTAAACGCCTTCGTCGCTTCTCTTCCACAGAAGCATCGCGCGCCGATCTGTCACGACGCCTTCGCAGTGCAATCGAGTCACTCGGAGCGACGTACATAAAGTTGGCTCAAATCATTTCTTCTGGCGACGGATTGTTCCCCGGAGAACTCGTCGACGAATTCAAAAAATGTCGTGACCAGGTGCCCGCCGAGAACTTCGATGTGGTGAAGCGCACCATTGAACGCGACCTTGGTCGTCCACTCAACGAGGTATTCCAGTCAATCGATTCGACCGAACTGGCTGCTGCGTCGATCGCCCAGGTCCACCGGGCAACCCTGCTTGACGGCACCGAAGTCGTGATCAAGGTGCAACGACCCGATGTTGCTCGCCTCGTTCGTACCGATCTCAAGGTGATGGCGTGGCTTGCCCCACACCTCGTCGGTCGAATTCCGGTTGCTGCACTGGCGAACCCTCCCGCTCTCGTCGAACTGTTCGCAGAGACCATTGTTGAAGAACTCGACTTCCGTCTCGAAGCGGCGAACATGGTTGATGTTGCCAAGGTGCTCAACGATCTTGGTCAAACTCGATATGTCGTTCCTCGCCCTCACCCGCAACTGGTGACGACGAGGACGCTCGTCATGCAGCGAATCGATGGTTTCAATTTTGATGATGTCACCGGAATGCAAGACGCCGGCATTGACACCGAAGATGTCATCAGAACCGGAATGGTTGCGTTCATGGAGGGAGCATTGATCCACGGCATCTTCCATGGCGACCTTCATGGCGGAAACCTCTTCGTCCTTCCCGATGGGCGCACCGCTCTTCTCGACTTTGGTATCACTGCCCGTCTAGATGATGATCGCCGACGGGCGTTCCTTCGACTCATGATGACCGCAACCACTAATG
>Ga0181588_10000203_pt1 | contig 52386 bp, 53 predicted proteins | sample 071ome_26_FD_148607 | JGI IMG/M metagenome (GOLD analysis project Ga0181588, IMG submission 148607) | Coastal salt marsh microbial communities from the Groves Creek Marsh, Skidaway Island, Georgia - 071409BT metaG (spades assembly) | ecosystem: Environmental > Aquatic > Marine > Intertidal zone...
CGACCGGCACCGCGATGGCGCGCATGGGTGGTCAGCTGGCGAGTGCGACCGCCGAGGAGGTGCGCACCTGCGTGAGGCTCCCCGCGAACCTGGTGGTCACCCGTCGCCCGGCGGGCTCGCTGCGATCGGGTCGCACGGTGTGCTGGGACTCCACGGGCATTCCTGCAGGCCAGCAGAGGACGAAGGTGCTCCGGGTGCGCGCCATCGCGGTGCGGGGGGGATCTCACGCCATCAGCGCCAGCGCGAGGACCACCGCGGGCACTCAGTCGAGCGCGAGGGTTACGGCAAAGACGCGGGTGAGGATCAGCCCGCGGGCGCCCCGGTTGGCGGTGGCCGGATAGCGGGCGGGACGCACCGCAGCCGCGCCCACAGGGCAGGAGCATATTGCACACGGCCTCCACGCGGGCCCACGGTGCCCGCGGGGCGGTGAACCGCGTAATAGCGGGCTGAGCGGTGCCCCACAGCACTGCCGCAGCGGGTAATCCGCCCGTCAGGCGGCGACCGGACGGGGCGCCCCGGCGCGGGCCACCCGAGGCATCGCCGAGGATGCGATGGCCCCGATGGCGTCGAGCGACTCGGCGATGATGCGCATGGGATCCGTCGCCAGGGCCTCCCGTGCCGCCGGCGAGCCCAGGCGCGCTGCCGCGGCCCGGGCCAGCGCGAGCGGACCGGAATCGACCGATCCCCGCCGGGACAGGGCGAACATGGCCCCGGCCACGGTCTCCACCGAGTGGGCCACGGACATCGGCAGGGCCTCGTCGGTCATCAGGGCCGGCAGGACGTCCTCGGGGCGCGTGCCGCACGCACCGGGCGGGCCACCGGCCACCAGCGCCGCCGCGTGCCACGTGGCCGGTGCGGCGCCGGGGTCCTCGCGCACGACGCGCGCGCATGCCAGGAGCAGGGCGCTCATCCACGCCGCACGCGGCAGGTGCGTTCCCAGGCGCAGCCGGTGCCAGGCATCGTCCCGTGGCATCGCGTGCGTGGCGAGCCCGCGCACGGCGGCGACCTCGCGCTGCACGACGACGGCCACGCCGCGGGGGTCGAGCGCCGCCGCCCCGCCTGCGTGGTCGCGCGCCACGGCTGCCGCGTGCACGACGCAATCGGCGACATCGGTCGGGAGCAGCGGCCCGGCGTCGGCGGCGGCCAGCGCAGCCTGCTCCAGATGCCGCGCGGCGAGCGTGCCCCCGGTGCCGACCGCGGGTACGAGGCCCTCGGGGCCCGCGGTGGCGAGGGCCGCGAACGCTGCCGCCGGACCTTCGCCATCACGCGCCGCCCGCGCCCGGGCGCCGAGCACCCGCGCCGATGCGTCGGCACGCTCGAGCGCCGCCGCCATTCCGTGGATCGCCGCCATGTGGCTGCCGGACATGGCTGCACGGTATGGCGACGGCGCCGGCCGGTCCTCATACCGGTGGACAAGATGCCGCGCGCGGGCTTGCGCCCCGGGGAGCACTCCGCTCGCCCGGGAATCCGCACCCGGATGCCGTACCGTGCAGGCGCCCGTCAGCCCACCACAGGAGATCGCCGTGGCCCGACTCGAGGCCGGACAGCCCGCCCCGGACTTCACCCTCCCCTCGGATGCCGGCGAGGACGTGACGTTATCGTCGCTGCGTGGTGGCCCGGTGGTGCTGGTGTTCTACCCCAAGGCCATGACCTCGGGGTGCACCCAGCAGGCGTGCGGGTACCGCGACGCCCTCGCGGGGTTCGGCGACCTCGGGGCGACCGTGCTGGCGATCAGCCCGGATCCCGTGGCGCGGCTTGGGAAGTTCCGCGAGAAGGAGGGGCTTACCTTCCCCCTTCTGTCCGACGAGGCGCACGACGTGCTCGAGGCCTACGGGGTGTGGGTCGAGAAGTCGATGTACGGGCGCACGTATATGGGGGTGGAGCGCAGCACGTTCGTGGTGGGGCCGGACGGCGTGCTGCTGCACGCCGACTACAAGGTGAAGGCCGCCGGGGATGCGGCCCGGGTGCTCGCCCTGCTGGGCTGAGCAGCGGGTACGCTCCGGCCCAATCAGGATTTCCGGAGGAGCACATGGACGTATTCGAGGCCATTCGCAAGCGCAAGGCCGTGCGCACGTACACGGACCGCCATGTTCCCGACAAGGTGGTCGACCGGGTGCTGCGCGCGGCGCTACAGGCACCGACCGGCAGTGGATCCCAGGCCTGGAGCCTGCTGGTGGTGCGCGACGATGCCCGGCGCCGCGAGGTGGCCGACCTGGTCATCGCCGGCGGCGCGCGGTACTTCGCCGCGATGCGTCCGCGGCGTGATGCGACGCCGGAGGAGCACGAGGCGGAGTGCGTGGCGTACGCGGAGAAGATCCTGGCCACCTACCGCATCGCGCCGGTCTGGGTGATGGGCCTGCTGGTGCCGCGGCACAACTACCCCGAGAGCATGGAGGAGGGCGGCTACGTCGACGACCTCCTGTCGGTGGCGTTCGCGATGGAGAACCTGTTCCTCGCGGCGCGCGCCGAGGGCCTCGGCACCGTGCCGACATCCGCGTTCCAGCGGTTCGAGAAGGACCGCCTCAGGTCCATCGTGGGCCTTCCCGACGAGGTCGACCCCGTCCTCGTGACCCCGCTCGGCTACCCCGAGTCATTTCCCGAGGGTCTTCCCCCGGCGCTCAAGCGCACCTTCCGCGGCTGGCGGTCGCTGGTGCACGACGACGCCTGGGGCAGCACCCGCGACTGAACCCCGGAGGAGCTCTCAATGGCATGGGATGACATCGCGCAATGGCAGCCGCAGGACCTCTTCGCGTCGCTGCGCATGGGCGACAACGTGCAGCCGGTGGACTGCCGCGAACTCACGTGGCGCGAGGCGGATACCAAGGTGCGAAATGCCATTCGCATCGACCCGATGTCGTTCACCTCGGAGATCGACACGCTTCCGAAGGAGAAGGAGCTGGTCTTCTACTGCGACCGGCCGGGTGAGGCCACGAGCATGAAGATCGCCCTCACGGCGTTCGACAAGGGGTACTCGCGGGTGGGCGTGCTGGTCGGCGGCTTCGATGCCTGGGCTGCGGCGGACTACCCGGTGGAGCCGAAGGAGTAGCCCGCCGCGGATGCCCGCGCTACTTTGGGGTGAGGCCGTACCGCTGCTCGAGCCACTCCGGCAGCAGCGCGGCCAGTGCCCGGATGAGGAGCTCGCGCTCGGAGATGGCGACGCGCGCCGCGACCGACATCACGAGCTGGCCCTCATCGGACCGCACGCCCTGGACGCCCGAGACCATGTTGTCGCCCTCGGCCTTGTTGTAGACCATCGAGCGGGCGGCCATCGGCCAGTGCTCGCGGGTCCACTCTATGAGCGCCTCCTCGAGGTCCGTGGGCGTGTACTCCAGCAGGGCGCGCTGGAGTTCGTTGGGCATGCCGTCACTGTCGCGCTGCATCTGACGTCCTTTGAGGGGCCGGTTGCGGGATCTCCCGGCAGGATAGCCACGTGGACGCCGTGACCGGGACACAGGGAAGGTGGACGCGCGGGCGGCTGGTCGTGCTGGCGCTCGGGCCCGCGGCCTGCATTGCGGTGGTCATCGGCACGGGCCTCGAGTGGGGCCGCCTCCTGGTGAACGGCCGCCTGGTGGTGGCCGAGGTGGGGCTGTCGCTCTGGCAGGGCATCTCTGCACTCGCCGTCGCCACCGCGGGCGCGACGGCGATGGGTCTGCTGATGGCCTCCGGTCGCCGCCGGTACGCGGCTCTGGCGGCGTTGGCCACGGGCGCGGTCGTGACCGGACTCACGGCCCAGGCGCTGTCGTGGCTCGTGTCGCGCCCCGGTGATATCGCCGACCAGGTGAGGGCGGGAGCCGAGTCGATTCCCCTGCAGGGATACATCGTGCCGACGATCGAGAGCGTGGTGGGACCGGGGGCGTGGCTCACGCTCGTGGCCGGGATCGTGCTCCTGCTGGTGGGTCTGGCGGGTCTGGTGGTGCCCGCCTGGCGGGCGCGCCGACGGGGCCCCGGGGCGCGTGCCGGTAGACTCGCCACCGGCCCATGAAGACCTTCATCCTCCTCGCCACGCTCAGCCCCCAGGGGCTGCAGACCCTTCGGTTCACGCCTGAGCGCCTGCTCGAGGTGAACCGCGAGATCGAGGACCTGGGCGGGCGCGTGCTGCAGCAGTGGGCGGTGCTGGGCTACTACGACTTCATCAGCGTGATCGAGGCGCCCGATGAGGAGGCGGCGGGGAACATGGTGGCGGAGCTCTCCGCCCGCGGCAGCGCCACCTTCGACACCCTCACGGTGATGGACCCCGACGACCTGCTGGGGTAGGGCTCAGGCGCCGACGCGCCGCCACGATTCGGAGTGGCACAGCGGACACGACGGGAGCACAAGTACCCCGTCGTTCTCGGTGGGCGAGGTGATGAGGAGATCGCACTCGGCGCACCGGAAGGAGCCCGTCACCTCGTCGCCCACATGGAGGATGTCGGACTGGTCGGGGGCCTCTGGCATGTGTGTTCCTCCCGCGCCGGGCGCGTGGATCGGTGGTCGGGAACGCCCCGGGGGCTAGATCGCGAGGGCGGCCACGAGGCTGGCCGCCGCGATGATGGCGAACAGCACGAAGCCGACGGCGAGCACCCGTGTCTCGGTGATGCGGGGCTCGCGGGGCACGGAATCCGTGGACGGGCGCCAGTGGAGGATCCGGGCGATGCGGCCCTCATGGATGGACCGCTCGCAGTAGGGGCAGAACGTCGCCGTCTCGAGCAGGGGCAGTCCGCACCGGTGGCACCCGGGTGCGTCCGCGGGGTGATGATGCTGGAGATCCGACTCCGTCCGCACGAGCTGCTCCTCGCCTGCGACTGCATGCGCAGCATAGCCGGGCGGGAAGGAATTCGTGCGCCGGCGTCGACGGACGCCTGCGCCGCCCCCGTGTCAGTCGTCGTCGCCCAGCATCGGGAATGCGGTCGCGGCGTCGTGCGATGGCGCGCCCGCGTCGTCCGGGCCCTCTGCCGCGGCGAGATCGGCCAGTCGCGCGTCGACCTCTGCGATCTCGGCGGCCAGCGCGCCTGCCGGTATGTCGCCGTGGCGGGCCAGGGCGTGCGCGCGGGCGCCCAGCGCGGCCAGCGCGCGGCGGTGGCGGCGCTCCAGCACCCGGCGTTCGCCCTCGATGCGCGCGCGGTGCACCGATGAGCGCATGTCGTGGGCCACGCGGCCCGCGGTGGACGCGACGGACGAGATGATGGACATGCAACCAGCGTAGCGATGACGGTTGTGGCGGGCGCGTGGGCCATGCGTGACGCGGCGGCGCACACGTGCGCGGTGGCCGCTCATACGGTCGCGCCATGTCCGGACTGGCGCAGCGACGATGGGATGCGGGTCAGGCGACCATGGAGCACGTGGGCCTGGCCCTGGTGCTGGCCCTGTTGTTCGGGGCGCTCGCCATGGTGATGGCCCGCGGTCCCTGGCCGGGGGCACCATCCGTGGCCCCGCAGGTGATCGCCCACGTGGCGGCGCCGTTGGATGGTGCGCCCGCGGGTGCCGGGCCCCCGCCCGCGCACGCCGCACCGCCACCGGCGGGCACGGCGCGCGCCATGGAGCGGATGGTGTCCATGGAGGCGACGGGTGGCGCGTCCGGGGCGCTGCGGCAGGCGTGGGATGGCCTGCTGTGGTGGGGCCTGCTGAACGTGGACGGGCAGATCGAGGCGGGCAGGGGGTTCCTGGATCAGGTGGGGGTGCGGGCGGAGGACCTGGTGAAGGACCCCGTCAAGACGATCGAGGGCGCCGTGGACCGGCTGTCCCGTCCGCCCGTGACGGGCACGGCGGACCGGGTGGCCAACATCGTCGGGGTGCTCGCGACGCTGGGCCAGCGCCCGTTCCGGGATTCGTTCCTGGACATCTCGCGCGACCTGGGCGGGCTGGGTGCCGACTGGCTCATCTCGCGGTTTGCCCGCGGGGCCGGGGCCCTCCTGGATCGCCTTCTGCCCGGTTGATGCATGACGACCGACAAAGGGGGACCGAAGTGATGGATGCGATGGCGGCACGCCTGCATGCGTGGGCGGCCACGGCCTGGTGGCGGGCGCGCGATGCCCGCGGCCAGGGAACGGTGGAATACGTGGGGATGGTGGTGATGGTGACCCTGCTGGTGGCCGCGGTGGCGGTGGCGGCCAAGGGCTGGGCGCCCGACGTGGGCAACTCGTTGAAGAAGGCGCTCACCGGGGCGGTGAAGCACTTGACCGACGGCTTCGGGTGAGGTCCGGGGGGCCGCGGTGGGCGCCCGCTACGGGATGACCACCGCGGCCCCGTCCACCTCTCCCGTGGCGATGCGCTGCAGGGCCCGGTTCGCGTCGGCCAGGCCGTGCTCCTCGATCGTGGTGACGATGGGGATCTCTGCCGCGAGCGCCAGGTAGTCACGGGCATCCGCCCGCGTGACGTTGGCCACGGAGTGGATGGAGCGCTCCCACCAGAGGTCGGCGTAGTCCATGGGGGGCAGTCCGTCGAGGTGGATGGCGTTGATGGCGACGGTGCCGCCGCGGTCGAGGGCGGCGAGCGCCCGTGGCACCACTGCGCCCACCGGCGCGAAGGTGACGGCCAGGTCGAGGGCGAACGGCGGCGGGTCGTCGTATGCCCCCGCCCACTCGGCCCCCATCTGACGCGCCCGCTCCTGCTCCTGCGTGTTGCGGGTGGCGACGGCAACGCGGCATCCCATGTGGCGGGCCACCTGCAGTGCCTGCAGCGCCGATGCCCCGAAGCCGTACAGGCCCACGCGTGCCCCGGGGGCGATGCCCGCCACCCGCAGCGCGCGGAACCCGATGATTCCCCCGCACAGGAGAGGTGCGAGCGCCGTGGCGTCAGGGCCCTCGGGGAGGGGAACGACGACGTCGGCCCGGGCGCTGGTGAACTCGGCGAAGCCGCCGTGGCGGTCCCAGCCGGTGAACACCGCGTGGGGGCAGAGGTTCTCGCGCCCGGATGTGCAGAACGCGCACTGCCCGCAGGTGCCGGCGAGCCACGTGAGGCCTGCGCGGTCGCCCTCCGTCCAGCCGGTGACCCCGGGCCCGACCTGGGCGATGCGCCCCACCACCTGGTGACCGGGGATGATCGGCAGCACCCGCGCCGCAAGGTCGCCCTCGCACAGTTGCAGGTCGGTGCGGCATGCCGCGCAGGCATCGACCCGGATGACCACCTCGCCCGGGCGCGCCACCGGGTCCGGGAAGGTGGCGAACCTCAGGGGCTTGGTACCGATGCCCGCGGGTGCGGTGAGGACCATTGCGCGCATATGCTGGGAGCGTGGCACGGATGCGGGCAATGCGCGTGGACAGCGCCCCGATGTCGGGCGGGGACCCCTCGCGGGTGCACGGCGTGGCCGACGGCACGCGCGTGCTGCTACCCGGCCTGACGCGGCCGGAGGCCGAGGCCGCGTGCGGATGGCTCGCCGCGTTCGATGAGTCCGACCTGCCACTGGCGCTGGCCGAGGTGGTGCTGCCCGTGGTGCTGACGGGCGGCGCCGGGCCATACCTGCTGGATACGGATGGTGCGCTGATGCTGGCGCTGGCGGAGCACCCCGCCGTGTCCGGCGCGCGGGTGGTGATGGGCGCGATCCCCGGCGGGAGCGCGGTGGGCGCAGCGTGCCCGGTGTCCGGACCCGGATGGGCGTGGCTGGTGCGCGCGCGGGTGGACGACGCCGACCGCGTGCGCGCCCTGGACGAACTGGACGGTGCGCGCGCGGCGGCGGACCTGCGGAAGTGGGCCGACCGGTGGGGCGGGCACGCGTCTACGCTGGTCGCGTGAGCCAGTACGTCATCCGCTTCACGGCCGAGAACCCCGGGGAACTCGACGCCGGGTCCACCGCGCGCCTGGCCGAGGCCTCGCAGGCCATGCCCGGCACGCGCCCGGTGGGACCGGTGCGCGTGGACCCGGTGCGCCGGCGCATCGAGGCCGCATTCGCGATCGGCGTGGAGCAGGCCATGGCGGAGGCCGCCCGCGATGGCGGCAGGCTCGCGAAGGAGATGCTGCTGGCGGCGCGGATGCCCGACGCCCGGCTCGTCGAGATGACCGTGCGGCTGACGGACGACGTCAGCACGGACTGACACCGGGAGGCCCCTCCTCCACGGGGCGTGAACCCCGCCTGCGGCCGTCGCCCGAATCAGCGCCGGGGAGGGTCGCCATTCCGGATGCCAGCGTCCGTACTGCATCCACAAGCTACGGTGCCACCCGTGGAGGGGCATCCGGGCCTGCGCGGATGCGGCTGCGGGTTTCCCGCAGTGCCGTTGTGCCCTCGCGCGGGGGTCGACAGGGGCCACAATGGGCGCGTGAGTGATCGCCCCGTCACGGTGATGTGGTTCCGCAGGGACCTCCGGGTGGACGACCATCCCGCGCTTGCGCACGCTGCGGCACGCGGTGATGTCGTGGCGCTGTGGGTGGCCGACCCCGCGCTCCTCGCCATGCCGCACCACCGGGCCCCTGTGCGACTGCGGTTCCTGCGCGCCTGCCTGGAGGCCCTGGATGCCGAGTTGCGGACCCGGGGGGTGCCCCTGGTGGTCCGCGGGGGCGACCCGGCGGCCGTCGTCCCCCGGGTCGTGCGCGAGGCAGGCGCCGATGCGGTCTGCGTGACGGGGGACGTGACCCCGTACTCCCGGCGCCGGGATGCTGCGGTGTCGCGGGCCCTCGCCGCGGATGGCATCCCGATGCGGGCGGTGGGCGGCCCATGGCGGGTCGCCCCTGATGACCTTCTCGGCTCGAGCGGCCGTGGCTACCTGGTGTTCACGCCCTTCTGGCGGGCATGGGAGCAGGTGCCGCTGGCGCAGCGCATCGCGCCGCCCCCGGAGCTCTCCGGTCCCTCGCTCGCCTCCGATGGAATGGGTGCCCTGCCCGACGGTGCGCCACCGCTCATGGCGGGTCCGGATGCGGCGCGGGCACGGCTGGAGCGATTCATCCGCAGTGGCGCGGTGGACCGCTATCCCGAGGACCGCGACCTGCCTGCCGAGGACGGGACCTCGCACCTGTCGGCGGACCTGCGCATGGGAGTGCTGTCGCCGTCCCAGGTGGGCCGGGCGATCGCCGGGTCCCGGGGGATGGGGGCCGCACGGGAGGGCTTCTGGCGGCAGTTGGCCTGGCGCGATTTCTACGCGCACCACATGGCGCGGTACCCGGGCGTGGCATCACGGGCACTCAAGCCCGCGTACCGTGGCATCACCTGGGACGACGACGAGGCGCTGTTCGCCGCGTGGTGCGAGGGACGTACGGGGTTCCCGCTGTGCGATGCCGGAATGCGCCAGATGCGCGCGACCGGGTGGATGCACAACCGCGCGCGGATGGTGGCCGCGAGCGTGCTGGTGAAGGACCTGCTGATCGACTGGCGATGGGGGGAGGCGGAGTTCATGCGGCATTTGGTGGATGGTGACCCGGCGAACAACAACGGTGGCTGGCAGTGGACGGCGGGAACGGGCACCGACGCCGCCCCGTACTTCCGGGTGTTCAACCCCGTGCTGCAGGCGAAGCGCTTCGACCCCACAGGTGCCTACGTGCGGGAGTGGGTACCGGAACTCCGGTCCGTGCCCGACCGGTTCATCCACGAGCCGTGGAAGATGGATGCCAAGGCCCAGGATGAGGCGGGATGCGTGATGGGCCGGGACTACCCCGTGCCGGTGGTGGACCACTCCGTGCGCCGGCATGAGGCGATCGCCCGCTACAAGGACGCCGACGCGCGCCATGCCGCGATGACCGGGGAGGCCGCATGAGTCGCACCGTGTTGATCACCGGAGCGACCGGGTACGTGGGGGGTCGCCTGCTGCACCGTCTGGAGGAGCGGGGCGACGACATCACCTGCCTGGCGCGCACCCCGGACAACCTGGAGCCGCGGTGCCGTCCCACCACGCGGATCGTGAAGGGCGATGTGATCACGGGCGAAGGGCTGGACGACGCCATGCGCGGCGTGGAGGTGGCCTACTTCCTGGTGCACTCGATGGGCGCGAGCGGCAACTACCACCGCGCCGAGCGCACTGCCGCGCGGAACTTTGCGGATGCCGCGGCGCGCGCGGGTGTGGGACGCATCGTCTACCTGGGTGCTCTGGGGCACGGCCCCAACATGTCCACTCACCTCGAGAGCCGCCAGGAGGTGGGGCGGATACTGCGGGCGGGCCCGGTTCCGGTGATCGAGTTCCGGTCGTCGGTCATCATCGGCTCGGGCAGCCTGTCGTTCGAGATGGTGCGTGCCCTGGTGGATCGCCTGCCGGTGATGGTGTGGCCCAAGTGGGTGGACACCCCCACGCAGCCCATCGGCATCGAGGACGTGATCGAGTACCTGGTGGAGGCGGCGGACATCCCGCTGGAGGGCAGCGAGGTGGTGGAGATCGGCGGCACCGACCGGGTCTCCTACGGGCAGCTGCTGGTGGAGTACGGCCGCGCCCGCGGCCTGCGCCGGTTCTTCATCCGCGTGCCGGTGCTGACCCCCCGGCTGTCAAGCCTGTGGCTTGGTCTCGTGACGCCGGTGTACGCACGCGTGGGGCGTGAACTGGTGGACGGCCTGCGGGCCGAGACGGTGGTGACCGACGACGCCCCGGCGCGCCGGTTCGGCGTGCGCCCGCGGGGGATGCGCGAGCAGATCATGCGGGCTCTCGCGAATGAGGACCGTGAGTTCGCGGAGACCAAGTGGTCGGACGCCGTGTCCTCGCGCGGGCAGGAACGCATGCGATGGGGCGGTGCGCGCAAGGGAACGCGATTGGTGGACTCGCGCTCAGCGTTCGTGCCTGTGCCGCCACGGATCGCATTTGCGCCGATCGCGCGCATTGGCGGCGACGCGGGCTGGTACCACGCCGACTGGATGTGGGATATCCGCGGCGCCCTGGACCTGCCCTTCGGCGGCGCAGGTGCCCGTCGTGGGCGCCGTGACCCTGAGCACCTGGCGGTGGGCGACACCGTGGACTTCTGGCGCGTGGAGGAAGTGGAGCCCGGCTACCTGCTGCGCATGAAGGCTGAGATGGCCCTGCCGGGGCGCGCCTGGCTGCAGTACGAGGTACGGGAGGTGCCGTCGGGGTCGATGATCCACCAGACGGCGCTGTTTGACCCGACGGGGGTCTTCGGGCGGGCATACTGGTACGCCATGTGGCCCTTCCACCAGTACGTGTTCGGCGGCACGCTCCGGAGCATCTGCCGCCTGGCGCGCGAGGAGGGGCGCGAGCGCGAGGCAGCGGCGGCCCGCGGATGAGGATTGCCGTGATCGGCGCAGGCGTCGCCGGGCTCGTGGCGGCCCGCGACCTGCGCGGTGCCGGGCATGAGGTGGTGGTGTTCGAGAAGAGTCGCGGGGTGGGGGGGCGCATGGCCGCCCGCCGGGTGGAGGGCACCGTGGTGGACCACGGACTTCCCCTCCTGGACGTGCCCCGGGACGGGGTTCTGGCGGAGTTCGTGGTGGACCTGGCCACCGATGACGTGATCGAGGTGGAGGCGCCCGGTGACCCCTCGCCCGGGCGCATCATCGATGGTGCGCCGCGGCTCGCCTGGCCACAGGGGATGACGCGCCTGCCGAAGGCCCTCGCGGAGGGCGTGGAGGTGGTCACCGACGTCCGCGTCGCGGGCACCCGGCAGGACGGTGACCTGCTGGAGGTGGCGCAGGACCAGGGGAACTCGCTGGGGGGCTTCGACTGGGTGGTGATCACCGCGCCCGGCGCGCAGGCCGCCGACCTGCTGGATGCCAGCCCCCGTGGCGCGGTGCGGGCCTCCGACATGCGGGCGGTCGCCTACGACACCGCCGTGATGCTGCTGGCCGGGGTCGCCGTTGATCCCCCGGAGTGGTTTGCGCACCGCCCGCTCACCGGGCCCATCGCCTACGTGACGAACGAGATGGCCAAGGGCCGCCCGCCGGTGGGTGACGTGGTGCCGTTCGTCGTGCGCCTGGACGCCGACGTGAGCGAGGCGCTGATGGAGGCATCGGATCGGGCGGTGCTGGCGGAGGCGCTCCCCGCGCTGGCGAAGGTGCTGGGGCGTCCCGCAACGTCGCCGGCGTGGGCTCAGGTGAAGCGCTGGCGTTACGCGACCGCGCGGGAGCGCCTTGATCAGGACGCCATCAACCCGGAGTGGACGCGGGTGCTCGTGGCGGGCGACGCGGTGGCGGCGGGCCCGCACATGGAGGATGTGGCCGCGACGGGCCGCTGGGCGGCCCGTCGCATCTGCGAGGCCTAGGCCTGCGGCGCCTCGCCGGGCTCGTCGAGGATGGCATCCACCTCGACGACCTCGGTGACCTCGACCCCGCCGTCGGTGTCGCCGGTGACGGTGACGGTGTCGGTGACCTCGACGGCCTCGACCTGGCCATCGGGCGTGATGACCGCCTCCACGACGTCCACGGTGTCGGTGACCTGGACGCCGCTCTCATCCTCCGTGATGGTGACGGTCTCGGTGACGTCCGTGATGACCGTTCCCGCGGGCGTCTCGGTGACCTCGACCACCTCATCCACCTCCACGGCCACCACCTCGGGTCCCGCGCCCGCCGGCGTGTCGTCGGCGGCGGTGCGCCGCGGGGTGGCGGCTTTCTTCGGTGCCTCGACCGGCACGGAGCGCTCGGCCTCGCGCCGGGCCAGTTGGTCGCGTGCCACGCGCAGCCGCCGCACGCGCTGGCGTGCCTCCACGGCGCGCTCCTCGGCGGCGGCCTTGCGCTCGAGCGCGGCGTCGTACTCGGTGCGGATCTCCGGGTCGCGCACCAGCGCCCGATCGGCCCAGGCCAGCCAGTGCATCTCCGCCTCGCGGTCGGCGTGGCGCATGGGCGTCTCCTCCACCCACTCGGTGCGCCGCGCGATGGCGGCGAGGATCTCCTCGTCGCCGGCATCGCGTGGCACGTCAAGCATCTCGTAGAGGTCGCGCTCCATGAGCGCCCTCACCAGTGCCGCGCGCTTCGGGTCAACGGTCGCCATGCCCACTCCTCGCCCTTCGTCCGGAAGGTGACGGTACCCGCCGGACGGTTCTTGATGATGAACTTCCGCGTGCAGGCCTTTCGCTTCGTGCCGCGGTGCTGGTGGTGCGTCCCACGTGCAGGCGTCCTCCGGTCGATTCCGGAGCGGGATGCTAGGTGAGGCGACGCCCGCGGTGTCCGTCGGGGTCGCGGGGGAGCATGATGGCGCATGCCACGGTGCCGATGGCGACGATGCCCGCGACCACCAGTGCCACCCCCCGGAAGTCCAGCACCAGATGGAGCCCACCGCCGATGAGCGGGCCGATCGTGTAGCCCAGGGAGTACACGGCAACCATGGATGCCGCGCTCAGCCCGTAGGAGCCGGCGTGGCCCATGTCGTCCACCGCCTCGGTGAAGAGCGGTCCGGACGGGGCGGCCAGCACCGCCGCGGCGCCCAGGCACACGGCCAGGACCAGCGTGACCCACCAGGGCGGACCGACGGCGACAAACGGCAGCGTGAGCGCGGTGATGGCTCCCCCGACCAGCAGGGGGCGTCGGCGCCCCGCGTGGTCCGACCACCACCCCCCGAGGGGCGATCCCAGGAATACCGCTGCCGTGCCAAGGGCCAGCACCAGCCCGATGCCCGCGGACGAGAGGCCGAGCCGGTCGGCGAGATCCAGCGGCAGCAGCGGTTCCAGCATGGCCTCGACCAGCGCGAGGAGGATGAGCGCGAGGCCGCCGGCGCGTGCCCCCGGCGACCGGGCCACCCCGCGCAGTCCCTGCAGCACCGAGGGCGGGGTGGGTGACCGCCGGGCGGTCTCGGGGATCAGTGCGACGGCGGCCGCGAGCAGCAGGGGAACCACCGAGATGAGGAGGAACGTCTCGCGCACGCCGATGGCATCGATCAGCACCCCGGAGAGCAGGGGCCCGAGCAGCCCGACGCCGCCACCGGCCGTCTCGGCCAGCCCCAGCCGGAAGCCCAGCTGGTCCACGGGGTACACATCGCTCACCGCTGCGAGGGCCCCGGTCCACGTGAGTGCCGCAGCCCCGCCCTGCACAGCGCGGGCGATGGCGAGGGTGATGGGCTCGGTGGTGAACGCGAACGCAACCCCCGATGCGAAGAGCAGCAGGGCACCCGCCGTGAGCGCGGTGCGCCGTCCGGCGCGGTCAACCCACCGTGGCAGCAGGAGTGCGGTGATGAGCTGTGCGATCGGGAAGGCGGCGAACAACAGGGCCACCTGGGTGTCTGAGATGCCCATCTCGCGCTGGTAGACGGGCAGCGCGGGCACGATCGCGCTGAACAGCAGCGTGTCGACCGCGATGGCGGCGGTTGCCAGCGTGAACACCCTGCGGCGGGCGGGGTGGGGGGTGGTGGTGCTCACGGTGCCCACGCTACCCCGTGGTGCCGAACGCGCGGCCGCGCGGGCGATCACCTGTCACCATGCAGCCATGGCCGGAATTCTCTCGATCACCCCACCCGACCCGCCGCTGCGCGATCCCATCGTGGTCGTGGCCTTCCGCGGCTGGAACGATGCCGCCAGCGCGGCATCCGCCACCATCGCCACCATCGCGGAGCAACGGGACGCGGAGCGCATCGGCTCAGTGGACCCGGAGGAGTTCTACGACTTCCAGGTGACCCGGCCGATCATCGACCTGACCGGCCCCGATCCCGCGCTCATGTGGCCGGAGGTGGAGATCACGGCCATCCGGTGCCCTGACTCCGCGCACGACCTGGTGCTGGTGGTGGGTGGCGAGCCGTCGATGAAGTGGCCCACGTTCTGCCGCCTGCTGCTGGATGCCGTGGAGGCCCTGGGCGTGCGGCGATTCGTGACCCTCGGTGCGCTGCTGGCCGACGTGCCGCATACGCGCGACGTGATGCTCACCGTCATGGCCACCGAGGAGGGTCTGGTGGAGGGCATGGACACGCGTCCCCCCGGCTACCGGGGCCCCACGGGCATCGTGGGCGTGCTGCACCTGCTCGCGGCCGAGCGCGGCCTGGAGGCCGTGTCGCTGTGGGCGCCGGCGTCCCATTACGCGGCCGGGGTGATCAACCACAAGGCGGAGCTCGCGCTGCTCGAAGGGGTCACCACGGCGACGGGCGTGCCGTTCGACACCACCGGCGTGCGCGCGAACGCACGCGAGTTCGAGGAGCAGGTGGATCAGGTGGTGGCGGCCGACCCGCGCCTGCAGCAGCTGGTGGAGCAGCTGGAGCAGGCGGCGGACGACGACCGCCTCGAGGCGCAGGACCTGCCCTCCGGCGACGAGCTGGTGGCCGAGCTCGAGCGGTTCCTGCGTGAGCGGCAGGACCCGCCCCCGCCCCAGGGCGTCTAGGGGGCCTCGCTCAGAACGCGCCGCGGCTGACGCAGGCGTTCACCAGGGGGCATTCGTCGCAGCGGGGCCGCCGCGCGGTGCACACCTCGCGGCCGTGCATGATGAGGCGCAGGCCCGTGTCGGCCCACATCCGCCGCGGCCAGACCTCCTTCAGGTCGGCCTCCACGCGCACCGGGTCGTCGGAATCGCTCAGTCCCAGCCGCCGGGACAGGCGCAGCACATGGGTGTCCACCGCGATTGCGGGCTCATCGAACCAGTGCCCCAGGATGACGCTGGCGGTCTTACGGCCCACGCCGGGCAATGTGACCAGCTCGGCCATGGTGCCGGGGACCTGGCCGCCGAAGCGCTCCTCGACCGCCCCCGCCATGCCGATCAGCGACCGGGCCTTCGCGCGATAGAAGCCGGTGGGGTGGATGATCTCCTCGAGCTCGGCGGCATCGGCCGCCGCCAGCGCGGCAGGGGTGGGATAGCGGGCGAACAGGGCCGGCGTGACGCGGTTCACCATGACGTCTGTGCACTGCGCCGACAGGATGGTGGCCGCGAGCAGCTCGTAGGCGTTGCGGTGATCCAGGGGCACGGGCACCACCGGACGTTCCTCGGCGAGCACCTCGGCCACCACGCGTCCGCGTCCCGCGCGGGATCGTGGCCGCCTCTCGCGTGCGGGGCGCGGGCTGCTCAATGGAAGGTCTTGAGGATGATGATGACGACGCCGATCAGGGCGCTCATCACGACCGCCGCAGCGGTCCGAAGCGCTGTTCCCCCCCGTTGGCGCGCCGCGATTCCGCCCCAGACACCGAGGGCGACCACCGCCACCAGCATCATCAGGAGTACCGATGCCGCCTCGCCGATGATGCCGAGCACGCCGAGCACCAGCGGGATGCCGAGGGGGACGATGGGCTCGAGAACCGGCCAATTCTCGTCCGCGGCACGGCGGAACCGGACGCGCAGGGGATCGTCGCGCATGTCGCCGAGTACATCGGCATAGACCTCCGCGATCCATAGCACCACCAGGGTCACCGCCAGGGTCACCAGGAAGTCGCCGCTGCTCCACTCCTCGATGGCCGCATCGGTTCCGGCCACGATGGCGGTGGCGACGATGGTGCCGTAGACCGCGCGCGAGGTATGGGCGAGGAACCGGTGGCGCCACGGGTGCGGCCGGGTTGCGTCGGCATCCATGCGCGGCAGCGTACGGATGCGCGCACGGACGTTCGCGCGGGAGCGCCGCTCACCTGGCTGCCCCACCGATCCGGGGATTCCTAGACGCCCGCCTCGGCCACGACGCGGCCGTTGTGGATGGCCTGCTCGAGCGCCGCGTGGTCCGCGATGGACTGCGCCGCGTAGTCGCGGGCGAAGTCGGCCATGGCCTCGTCGAACCGGGTGCCCGACCCCAGGTAGCCGGTGATCACGCAGGCGTCGCCGCCCCGCGCGTGGCCGTGTGCGAGGGTGCCGCCGCACAGCCGCCCGTAGCCGGCCAGCCATTTCGCGTCCATCGCGGCGACGTCGGCGGAGCCCTTCATGTCACGCAGTTGCCGCACGTAGTACTGGCGCCGGTTCGCCCCTGTGTACCAGCCCAGGAACATGTCGCTGGCCGCCTGCATGAGGCGCTGCCCCTCCACCACCCGGTGCCCTTGGTGGCGGTACGGGCTGCGGCCCGCGTACGGCGCGAGCACTGATGTGCGGGCCTCCTTCATCTGGAGGAACAGCGGGTCGGCGTCGTCGTGCCCCACGAACAACGCGATGCGGGCGTCGAGCCCCACGGAGCCCACGCCCACCACCTTGCGGGCGCTGTCGGCGAACCGGTACCGGTCGAACACGTGCCGGCGGTCGTCGGCAAGGGTGTCGCGGTAGTGCTCCATGACGCGCGCCACCACTGCCTGGGCGTCGCCCTCCAGAGGGACGTGGGTGAGGAGCGGCGGCTGGTCCACGATGTGCAGGTCGCCATCCGCACTGGTGGTGGCGAGCTTTCCGAGCGCCTGCAGGTTTCCCCGCTGCCGGGCCTTCTCCACGCCCTTGCGGAACCTGCGTCGCTGCGCCGCCCTGGTGATGAGTGGCTCGATGGCGTCGACATCGATACGCGCGTACCAGACCTCGAGCTCGGTCATGCCGGACAGCCGGGCCATGGCCTGCCGGTACGCCGACATGGCGGCGAGCACGGCGGTGCGGGCGCCCCCTGCGGAGATGCCGTTGCCCAGCGCGGCCACGTGGATGCTGGCCGCGAGGCGCTTGGTGTCCCACTCGAACGGGGCCTGCAGGGTCTCGTCGAAGTCGTTGACGTCGAAGACCAGGTTGCGCTCGGGGGTGGCGTAGGCGCCGAAGTTGAGCAGGTGGCAGTCGCCGCAGCACTGCGTGCGTATTCCGGTGGTGGGCTGGCCCGCGATGTCGCGCGCCATCACCGCCGCGGCGCCGCGCAGGAACGCGAATGGCGAGGTGGCCATGCGCCCGTGCCGGATGGGCACCAGTTCAGGGATGCGCACGCGATCCTGCGCGGCGAGCACCCCTATCGGGTCAAAGCGCCGGCGTGGCGGCGTGAAGCCGGCGAGGGATGAACGGGGGACGACCTTGCGGAGTGCCCGACCCGCCTCGCGGCGCTCATCGGGCGTGGGGCGCGGATCGGTGGGCATGCGGAAAAAGTAGCGCCCCCGCCCCGGTAGGACCGGGACGGGGGCGCGGGCAATGCCGATGCGCGTGGGCGCTACTTGCTGCCGCCGCCCTCGATGAGGGCCTGGCGACCGGCCGAGTCGGGCGCCACCCAGTCGGCGACCGTGTCGGCGTTGATGTCGGCCACGATGATGTCGCCGACCTCGTCGTGCGCGTTGGTGAACAGTCCGCGGCGCACCAGGGCGTCGGCGGCGTTCTTGTTGTCCTCGGTGGGCGTGAGGTAGTGGATCGACTCCGCCTTGTACCGGTGGATCAGGAACAGGTGCAGCAGCGTCATGAGGCGCTTGCGGCGCAGGTTCAGGTCGAACGTGTTCTGGTCACGCACCGAGAGGAACACGCGCCCCGCGCGGTCCTCCATCACGTTGAAGACGATGTTCGCGACCTGCTCGCCCTCGGTGTTCTTGATGGAGAGCTCGAGGATCTGCGAGCCCGGCGTGTGCGGGCGCAGCGACACCTTGAGGTCCTCGGCGATGCCGTTGTGCTCCTTCCACGGGCCGATCCACTCGGCCAGCACCTTCGGCGGGACCTCCGTCTGCACCAGGTGCTGGTGCTGGGTGGAACCCGCGCCCATGGCCTTGGTGGTGGCCGTCTGGCCGGTGACGGCCGCGAGGGCGGCGTCGCCGCGCGGGCCGCCCACCAAGGTCTGCGGCGTGCGGTACGGGGACTCCAGCAGGCGGAAGCGGCGCTGCAGGCGCGCCAGCGCGAGCATGCCGTCCTCCTTGAGCGACTGCGAGAACTCCTCGGCAGCGAGGCCGTCGATCTGGTGGCCGCCGTAGGTGATGAAGTTGAACACGAAGCCCATCTTCCCGATCTCCGCCGGGAAGGCGCGCATCTCGTCGTCGTTCATCCCCGTGGTGTCCCAGTTGAACGAGGGCGACAGGTTGTACGCCAGCATCTGGTTCGGGAACACCGCGTGGATCGCGTCGGCGAACTCCTTCGCGTCGGCCAGGTCGGCCGTCTTGGTCTCCATCCACAGGATGTCGGCGTAGGGCGCCACGGCCAGCGACTTGGCCACCGCGTACGGGATGCCACCGCGGATCTGGAAGTAGCCCTCGGGCGTCTTCGCGCGATCGGCGCTCCAGTCGGTCTCGATGCCCATCTCGCGTGCCTTCTCGCGGATCTGGTACCAGCCCGCGCGGTGCGAGAACTCGTTCCACTGCTCGACGGTCATGCCGACGTCGGCACCCTCGTCGATGCGGAACTGGATGGCGTCGGCCACGGCCTCGGCCAGGGTGGACAGCTTGGCGCCGGCCTCCCACTCGGCCAGGAACGCATCGGCGGCGGCGTCGAGGGTGTCCTCGGGCAGCGCGTCGACGTCGGCCAGGTGGGCCTTGGCGATCTCGGCCACCTTGGCGGCCACGCCGGAACCTGCGAGCCACTTGTCGGCCTCGGCCTGCTCCTCGGGCGACACCGCGTACAGCAGGTGGCCGTTCAGCTCGGAGATGCCGGCGTCATGCAGCTGCTTGATGACGCCCAGGAACGCGGCGCGATAGGCCGGCACGGCCGTGCCGTTGACACCCAGGATGAACGGCTGGTCGCGCTCGTCGCCGCAGCCGTCCAGCAGGTTGGCCGCCTCGGCGTCGGTGCGGCACACGATGATGCCGGGCACGCCCATGACGTCCAGCTGGAAGCGGGCCGCCGAGGCACGCTTGATCTGCTCGTCGCTCGGCACCAGGACCTTGCCGCCCTGGTGGCCGCACTTCTTGGCACCCGGCTTCTGGTCCTCGATGTGGTACCCGGGCACGCCCACCTCGGCGAACCGCCGGATGAGGTTGCGCACATGGGCGTCACCGCCGTGGCCGGTGTCGGCGTCGGCGATGATGAACGGGCGGAAGTCCACCTCGGGGGTGGCGGCGCGCTCGGCCTCGCTCATGTGGGCGCGCATGTAGGTCTGGTTCCGGTCCGCCGTGAGCAGCGCGCGGACGATGGCCGCGGCCTCGTCCGGCACCTGGCTCAGCGGGTACGAGGCAAGGTCGGGACCCGGGTCCTCGTTGATGGACCCCTTGGCGCTGGTGGCCCAGCCGCCCAGGTAGATGCCCTCGATGCCGGCGCGCTTCTGGGCTACCGCCTGGCCCGGCGAGTACGGCCCATACGTGGTGATGGACTTGCCGTCGGCGAACAGCTCGCGCAGCCGGGCGTAGAAGCCCTCGGCGGCCTGTCGGGCCACGGTGTAGTCCTGGTCGATGGTGCCCTTCTGCTCGGCCACCATGCGCGCGGAGTAGATGCGGGTGATGTCCGCGAAGCGCGGAGACTCCATGTACTCCTTGGTCTGCTTGACCTCGGCGTCGAATGCCGACATGAACCTTCCCTTGTCTCGGACTGCAGGGGACCGGGCATTCTAAGCAGGGGGCGGGCACCCGGCGCCGGATGTCGCCCCGCGCGGGGGGCAGATGGCCGGGGGTAGGGTCGTATGTCCCGTAGGCTGCCCCACCGTGATCGACGTGGACCTCGCCACCCTCCGCGCCGCCGCCGGCATCGGCGTGGCCGGCAACTTCGCCGGGCACCTGGAGCAGGCGGGCGAGGCAGCGGACTTCGCCAACGTCGTGGCCACCGCCGCCGAGGCCCCAAAGGGGATCTTCCCGTGGTACGTCCCCGGACGCGACGACTTCCTCGGGGTGTTCCCGGTGACGCACGACCTTCTGCACCTGCCCGATGAGCCTGGGGTGAGCCTGCAGATCGAGCCGGAGGCGGGCGTCCTCGCGCGGTTGTCATACGACGACACCGGCGCCGTCACCGCCATTGCGCCCGAGGCGGTGCTGGCGTGGAACGACTGCAGCATCCGCCGCGAGGGCGCGCGGAAGATCAGCCACAAGAAGAACTGGGGCCCCGCGTCCAAGGGCGCGGCCGCCCGTGGGTTTGCCGTGCACGACATCGACGCCGGTGGCGCCCTCGCGCCGCTTCGCATCGCGTCGTTCATGCGCCGCGACGGGCGTGCCCATGCGTACGGGGTGGACAGCCCTGCGCGTGGGTACTCCTATGCGGGCACGGGGCTCATCGACTGGATGATCGACCGGCTGCGCAATCAGGAGGGCTCAGGCGACACGCCGCTCGAGCCCGTGGGCCGGTACCTGGACGCCGCCGGCCGCCCCGACCATGCCCTGATCGGCATCGGCGCCACCCGCTACACGGACTTCGGCGAGAGCACGTACCTGGTGCGCGGTGACGAGAGCATCGTGATCGTCTACGACGAGCGCGATTCGTCCCCGGAGACCGTGGCGGCCGCGGTCGAAGCGGGCGCGGAGGACACGCTTCCGAACGCCTCCGTGCTGCGCCAGCGCGTGGCGTAACCCCGGGGACAGTCCCCTACCCCGGGGACAGTCCCCGGGGTACTCGGCGTGACGGTCATTCATAAGAAAAGTTGTTGTGGTGCATAAAGGGATTGTGTGGATGCGCTATCGTGCGCCCGCATGTCGAGCACGCCATCCCTGCCGTTCCCGCCCGATGCGGCGGAGGACATGACCGCCGATGAGATCGTCGAGGCGGTCGTCACCGCCTTCCATCCGCGAATTGCCCTTGCCTGCTCGTTCCAGCAGGAGGAGGCGGTGCTGCTGGACATGGCGCTCGCCGCCCGTCCGGATGCGCGCGTGTTCGCGCTGGACACAGGGTTCCTATTCCCCGAGACCTACGACACCTGGGCGGCGTATGAGGACCGCTACGGCATCACCATTGAGGCCTTCCGGGGGCCAACCCCCGAGGAGCAGGCCGCTGAGCACGGTGACCGCCTGTGGGAGCGGGACGCCAACGCGTGCTGTGCCATCCGGAAGGTCGAACCTCTTGGTCGCGCGCTGGCCGGACTGGACGCATGGATCACGGGGCTGCGGCGCGACCAGGCGCCCACCCGCGCCGCCACTCCGAAGGTGGAGTTCGATGATGCGCGCGGAAACTGGAAGATCAGCCCGCTCGCCGACTGGACGGTGGATGACGTGTGGGCCCGCATCCGCGACCGCGACCTGATCGTGAATCCCCTTCACGCGCGTGGCTACGCGTCGATCGGCTGCACCTACTGCACGCAGCCCGGCACCGGGCGCGAGGGCCGCTGGGCCGACACCGGGAAGACCGAGTGCGGACTGCACCCGGCAGGGGGTCCGGCGACGTGAGCACCCTCACCGAACTCGGCACGCTTGACGTGCTCGAGGCCGAGGCCGTGCACATCATCAGGGAGTGCGCCGCCGAATGCGAGCGCCCTGTCCTGCTGTTCAGCGGCGGCAAGGACAGCATCGTGCTGGCCCACCTGGCCACCAAGGCCTTCACGCCCGCGGGGCTGCCCTTCCCGCTGATGCATGTGGATACCGGGCACAACTTCCCTGAGGTCATCGAGTACCGCGACTGGTTCGTGCGGGAGATCGACGAGCGGCTGGTCGTGGCCAGCGTGGAGGATTCGATCGCCGCCGGGCGAGTGCAGGATGAGACCGGCCCGCGCGCCAGCCGCAATCGCCTGCAGACCACCACGCTGCTGGACGCCATCGCCGAGCACCAGTTCGATGCCTGCTTCGGCGGTGCCCGCCGGGACGAGGAGCGTGCCCGCGCGAAGGAGCGCGTATTCAGCCACCGCGACATGTTCGGGCAGTGGGACCCGCGAAATCAGCGCCCCGAGCCCTGGGGCATCTACAACACCAAGCTGCGCAAGGGCGAGCACTTCCGCGTGTTCCCCCTGAGCAATTGGACCGAGATCGACATCTGGTCGTACATCCAGCGTGAGGGCCTGCGCCTGCCCAGCATCTACTTCGCACACGAGCGCCAGGTGTTCACCCGCGACGGCATGCTGATGGCGGCCGCCGACGTGGTGGAGCGCCTGCCCGGCGAGGAGGTCTTCACCGAGACGGTGCGCTTCCGCACTGTGGGCGATGCAACCTGCACGGCGTGCACGGTGAGCACCGCGAGCACGGTGGAACAGGTGCTGGCCGAGACCCGCGAGAGCGACGTGAGCGAGCGGGGTGCCAGCCGGGCCGACGACAAGACCAGCGAGGCGGCCATGGAAGACCGCAAGCGCGGCGGCTACTTCTAGTGCCCGTCGAGAGCCCCATGCTCCATGCCGTTGCGGTTGGCTCCGTCGACGACGGCAAGAGCACGCTGATCGGCCGCCTTCTCTACGAGACCGGTCACCTGAACGCCGACGAGATCGCGCACGTGGAGGAGGCCAGCCGCAAGCGCGGCCGAAAGTTCCTGGACCTCGCGCTGCTCACCGACGGCCTGCGCGCCGAGCGCGAGCAGGGCATCACCATCGATGTGGCCTACCGGTCGTTCGACGCCAACGGCCGTCGCATCCTCCTGGGCGACGCCCCGGGCCACGAGCAGTACACCCGCAACATGGTCACCGCCGCCGCGGGCGCCGACGTGGCGGTCCTCCTGGTGGATGCGGTGAACGGCCTGACATCCCAGACCCGCCGGCACCTGGCTATTTGCGCCATGCTGGGGGTGGAGGACGTGATCGCCTGCGTCAACAAGATCGACCTGGTCGCCTATGACAAGGATCGTTTCACGGAACTGGCCGGCGAACTGATCGCCGCATCGGAGGCGGTGGGCGGGCCGCGCATCACGGCCATACCCCTCTCGGCGCTCGAGGGCATCAACATCACCGCGCGCTCCGACAAGCTCGCCTGGTACTCCGGCCCCACGGTGCTCGAGGTGCTGCATGACCTCGACCGCCCCATCGCGGATGAGGCCTTTCGCATGCCGGTGCAGTGGGTGACCCGCCACGACGAGGGCGGCGCCGACGTGCGGGCGCTGGCCGGTCGCATCACCAGCGGCACCGTGCGCGTGGGGGATGAGGTTGTGGCCCTGCCCGGCGGCAGCACCTCCACCGTGAGCGCCATCGACGTGCTGGGCGAGCCCCGCGACGTGGCCAGCGCGCCGCTGAGCGTGGCGCTGCACCTGGCCACCGACATCGACGTGAGCCGCGGCGACGTGATCGCCCCTCTGGCCGCCCCGCCGCAGGTGGCCACGCGCGTGAGGGCCACCATCGCCTGGTTGGACGAAGCCCCTCTCAGCGCACCCACCCGCCTCGAGGTGCGCCAGAGTGCACGCCTGGTGCCCGCCATCGTGGATGAACTGCACGAGCGCCTTGACCTCGACGCCATGCGGCATGAGCAGGCCGATGCCCTGGAGGCCAACGACCTCGGCGTCGCCACCCTCCTCCTGGCGCAGCCGCTGGTGGTGCAGCCCTACGGCGTGAACCGCGAGATGGGATCGATGGTGCTGGTTGACCCGGGCAGCAACCGGACCGTGGGTGCGGTGATGGTCACCGAGGTGCTGCCCGGCTGACAGGGCGTCGCCGGTGGTCCTACGCGGGTGTGCCGGACCTGCGTCCGCGCTCCATCGCGATGGTGATTCCCACCACCACGGCGGCGGCCACCAGGCCCAGCAGCACCGGCACCCACCAATCGCCCGTGGGGCTGCCGATCTCCGTGCTGTCCACGCCACCGGGCCACGGCCACAGCACGCGGAACGAGCCGATGAGCAGGCCCACCATGGCTGCCACCACGATGTCGTGGTAGTGGGAAAGCGCCCAGTCGAGCACCTGCGAGAACAGCACGATCCCGATCAGGCAGCCCACGGCGAACACGCCGAGCACGGGGAAGTCGCGGCCATCCACCGCGCCGATGATGAAGTCGTACATCCCCAGCATGAGCAGCAGGAATGAGCCGGAGATGCCGGGGAGGATCATCGCGCAGATTGCGATGGCCCCCGCCCCGAAGATGACCAGCCATGAGGGGTCGGCAACCGCGCCGCCCTGCAGGCCCAGCAGCAGGAAGAATGCGACGGCCACGATCACCACGATCACCGCCGATGTGCCGTCCGGCCGGCGGATCATCCGCCACGCAACCCACGCGGAGGCGGCCACCAGGCCGGTGAAGAGGCCCGCCATGGCCTCGGGGTGGTCCTCCAGCAGGGTGGAGATGACGCTTGCCAGGGTGAAGATGGCCACCCCGATGCCGATCAGCAGGGGCAGGATGAGCCCCCAGTCGATCTCGCGCAGGCGCTGCCCGGCCTCGCGGAACCGCAGGCGCGCCACGTTGCCCAGCGCCTTCGACGCCATGCTGATGGCGTGCACAAGGCGCTCGTAGATACCCACCAGCACCGCGATGGTGCCGCCCGACACGCCGGGCACGACATCGGCCGAGCCCATCAGGAAGCCGCGGATGAAGTTCAGGAGGGGGCCGGTGCGCACGGTGGGGCAGGGTAGCCGGTCACGCGGCGCGGGCGAGGGCGCCCCGGCAGCGCACGCGTCAGCCGGTGGCGAGCTCCCTGAGCAGCGCGTCAACGCGTTGCCCGATCTGGTCGCGCGTGGCGCGCACCTCATCCCGGGGTCGCCCCTTCGGGTCCGGAAGGTCCCAGTCGATGTAGCGCACGCCGGGCACGAAGGGGCAGGCGTCACCGCAGCCCATGGTCACCACCACGTCGGCGCGGGCGGCCATCTGGTCGGTCAGCCTCTGCGGCCGCACGCCGGAGAGGTCGATGCCCTCCTCGCGCATCACCTCCACGACCTCGGGGTGCACCGCGCCATCGGGGTCGGCCACGCTGCCCGCCGACTCACTGGTGTGCGCGCCCCCTGCGGCGCGGTCGAACAACGCCCGGCTCATCTGGGAGCGCCCGGCATTGTGGAGGCAGACGAAGAGGACGTGGGCCATGATGAGGACGGTATCCATCATGTCCCGGAGGCGCGACCATGGGTGACAACGGCGACGCGAAGCAGTGCCCCGAGTGCGGCAAGGAGTCGGCGCTGGAGAGCGAGCAGGAGGCCAACCAGGAGGTGACCCACTGTGAGTGGTGCGGCGCCGAGTACCCGGTGCCCGAGGACGGCTGACCTGCCTGGCAGCGCCTAGTCGACCGCCTGGTACCCGCCGTTGGGCTCCACCCGGTACATGAAGAATCGCCCACCCCGGAGCTCATGATCGTCGTCGAAGCTCACCCGCTGCCCGAGCAGCGAGTCCTCGATCTCCACGTCGGGAACGGCCTTCCACACTCCGGCGCGCGTCGCGCTGCCCTTGCGGCACGTGTCGAGCGCTGCGGTGGCCACGACCTCCATCGCCGTGAAGGCTGGGCCACCGAACGGCGAGAAATCGCCGAATATCGCCTCGTACAGACGGATGATGGTTGCGCCAGAAGGGGCCTTGCGAAGGTCGGGTGAGTAGGAACTGACGTATGCACCGACCTTCGTGAACTCGTTGGGCACGAACAGCCCATCGCCTCCCACAAGCGCCGGGTCACGGCCGGAATCGCCCATCTGCCGGGCGAAGCGTTGTCCGTCCCGGCTGAGGAGAAATGGCATCACGACCACGTCGGTCTCGCGGGGAATGCGCGCGATGGTCGTGGAGTAATCGCCGGTGCGAAGGGGGACGGAGACGCGGGTGTTCGGCACGCCCTTGGCCGTGAGGGTGTCAGCCACGCTCTTCGCCAGCCCGCGTGAGTAGGGCTCCGGGTTCTCGACGATCGTCACGTTCTTCGCGTCGAGCCCATTCGCGACGAAGCGACCCAGGGTGGGCCCCTGCACCGAATCGTTGGCCACGACGCGGTAGAACCCCGCGAGCCGACCACCGCCCAGATCGGTGCGTGTGGCTGAAGGGCTCACATAGGCCAACTTCGCGCGGTCGAACAGGGGGCCAACAGCAGCGGTGACAACCGACGTCTGCGGACCGACCACGCCGACCACCTCGGGATTCGCGATGACCCGGCGCGCACCGCGTACCCCCGCTGCCACGTCATCCATCACATCCACAGGTTCTATCTGGAAGCTGGTGCCGTGCTCGGTGTTGAAGGTGTCGAGGGCGACGCGCGCCCAGTTCATCTGCACGGAGTCGGTGGAACCGCCGGTGACGTAGGGCGCCATCACAGCGATCTTGCCGGAGCACGTGGCGCTGGTCGGGTCGCGCACCACGGCCTCGTCGGCTCCCGATGTGGGCACGGAGGCCGTGCCCGCGGGGGATGAGCCGCAGCCCGCAGCGATCAGTCCGACGGCGAGGACCAGCAGCCCCGCGATAGCTCCCCGGGCGATCACCACAGCGCGACCATGGTGACAAGGCATACGCTGAGCGCCGTGCCGCTCGCGGCGATCAGGGCGGTCTTCGCCCGCTGTGACTGGAAGACGCCGCTCAGGCCGCCCAGGAGGAACGTAACCGTGAGGAGCGCGGCGATGAACTCGAGGGAGTGCGACTTGTTCAGGTCGACGTTGGCCTGCGCCAACATGGCCGAGGCTCCTTCGAGGGACTCGCGCGCGTCGATGATGGTGGCCGGCGCCGCCCATTCCGGGTTGGCTGACTTGAATGGCGTGAGGGGCCGCTCGCCCTCGGGCTGCTCGCGCCACCATTCGATCGCCCGCCGCGTGCTGCCGTCCATCATCGAGTAGATCGCCGCCGCACGCTGGGTTTCCCCGCGCCCCAGCGCATCCTCGTAGTCCACGTACAGGGCGCGCTCACTGGTGCTGGCCCGTTCGGCCTCCTGCGCCAGGCTGTTGGCACGCGCGAGCGACTGCGTCGAGAGGGTGAAGTTCTCCACTGCGTGGCCGTTCAGCACGGTTCCGCGCCACGCGGTGATGCCTGCCACAATCGCCGCGACGCCGAGAATGACGGCCAGGCTGAGGTTCAGCCAGCGCGGGGCATCGCTGTCATGGTCGGAGTGACCGTGATGGCTGGCGTGATGGCTCCCCGCGCTCATGCAGGGCGGTGGGTCAGGTGCATCGGTGCCCACATTGCCACACCGGTGGTGCCGGCGTCGCGTCGTTCTGTCTCCCCTGCTGGGGCGGGTTTCGATGGACGCACCACGGTGAACCAACACGTAACCGCGCACGCAAGGAGCAAGCACGAAAGCCTGCATACGTGAATGGGCGCGGCAGGACTCGAACCTGCGACCCAGGGATTATGAGTCCCCTGCTCTAACCAGCTGAGCTACGCGCCCGTCATCCACCTGTCGGCGGATGCCCCATTGTGTCGGATAGGTAGGGACCGGGGCGCATGAGTCGGGGAAACCCCATCCGCGTGAGCCGCGCGGTGGCCGGACCCACCGGGGCGGGGCCGTCGCGTAGCGTCGTCTCCGTCAACGGCGTGAAGGAGGCCATCGTGGACGTGGACGGCAGGCATGTGGTCATCACCGGCGCATCGCGTGGGCTGGGTGCGGCCCTTGCGGACGCCTTCGCGGCGAAGGGCGCCCGCCTCACGCTGGTGGCGCGCAGCGCCGATCAGCTGGCGCAGGTGGCGGGGCGCACGGGCGGCAGCGCGCTTGTAGCCGACTTGGCCGACCCCGCGCAGGTGGACGGCCTCATCCACCGCATCGAGGCGCAGCATGGACCCGTGGACGTGCTGGTGAACAACGCCGGCATCGACCTGACCGGCGCCTTCACGGAGATGCCCATGGGTGACATCCAGCGCATGGTGCAGCTGAACGCCACCACCGTTGCCGAGTTGACACGGCAGGTGCTGCCCGGCATGGTCCGGCGTGGGAGCGGTCACGTGGTGCAGGTGTCGTCGCTCGCCGGCAGCGGCACCTTCCCCGGCATCTCGGTGTACGGCGCCACGAAGGCCTTTGTCACGCATATGACCGCGGGGGTCCGCCTGGAGATGGCCGGACTGCCCGTCGGCCTCACCGTGGTGGAGACCGGGCTCATCACTCCCACCGACATGGCCGACTCGGTGCTGTCGTACCCGCCCACGCAGGCATCGTTCCGGCGCTTCTACCGCCTGTTGCTGCTGGCCGACGCGGATGTGGATCGCGTCGCGGCGAAGACGGTGCGCGCGGTGGAGAGGGGCAGGCGGTCGGTGCGCATGCCCGCGCGGGCGTTCCTGTTCCCCATGCTCACCAATCTGCCGCGGCGCATCGTGGAGATGTTCCTCGTTGGCGTGCCGCGGCAACTGGACCCGTAGCTGGGGCATGCCACCCTCCTGTTGGGGCCGGGATCTCCCTCAGCGACGGGTGCCACTCGCCGGCCCGCGCGGTCCCGTCTGCACATGGGCCAGACGGCCTGCATGATCGTGGCGACGCTGGCAGCATTCATCGAGACGGATGCTCATGGCGCCTCGTCGGCTCTGGCCCGCACCGGGTGCATCGTCGATACGACGACCCCGCTGATTCGCGAGGTGATCATCAGGGGGGAGTGCCGGCCCGGGGGCATCTCCAGCTGCGCATAGCTGGCGCTCGCCCCCACCCGTGCGCGGGGGGGTGCACCCGACTCCCGACCGGCGGTAACCGTCTGTCTTCGCGGTAGCGTCGCCTCATGCGCCTCTGGGTCTCCCTGCACCTCATCGTCCTGGTCATCGCCGCGCTGGCCGCCGGTCAGGTCGGCGCCGCCCCGGCCCCGCGGTCCGCATACCTGGTGGAGGCGACCACGTCCGTGGCGCGTGAGCGTGTCGTGCAGGCGGAGCGGGCTCGCGGCACCTCAATCGGCAGGGTGTTCCGACGGGTCATGCCGGGATTCGCGACCCGCCTCACGACCGCGGATGCCCGACGCCTGCGCCGCGATCCGGGGGTTGTCCGCGTGGTGCGCGATCGCTCCGTTCGCGTGGTGTCCAACACCCCCTTCCGGTCGACGTCCCCGGGGCTGTGGGGGCTCGACCGGATTGACCAGCGCTCCCTTCCCCTGGATGGTCAGAGCGTGATGCTGAACGCCGGCCCGGGGATTCCCAACTACGTCGTGGACACCGGGATCCGCGACCAGCAGGTGCAGTTCGCGGGCCGACTCCGGCCGGGTGTATCGGTGGTGGGGGATGGCAATGGCACTGAGGACTGCAATGGCCACGGCACCCGGGTGGCCGGGGTGATCGCGGGCGCGGAGACGGGCGTGGCCCCGGCATCTCTGCTGATCCCGGTGCGCATCCTCGACTGCAGGGGGAATGGTGATGGGGCCGCGCTCATCGCGGGTCTCGACTGGGTACTGGGCGTCCATCCTGCCCGTACGCCGGGGGTGGTGAACATCAGCCTTCATGGTCCCTACAACGCCCTTGTGAACGATGCCGTGGCGGCCGTAGTGGCGCATGGCCTGGTGGTGACCGTGGCCGCGGGCAACCTGCCGGGCGACGTCTGTGCAGGATCACCCACGTCCGAGCCCTCGGCCATCCGCGTGGGGGCCATCTCGCAGGGTGATGTCATCTCCCCATTCAGCGGCACGGGTTCCTGCGTCGACATCCTGGCCCCGGGCGACGGCATCCTCACCACGACGACGGTCACTCGACGTGACGCAGCCGCGCAGAATCAGCTCGTCTTCGCCAGTGGGACGTCGATCGCGTCGGCCTTCGTCGCAGGCTCCGCGGATATCGTCCTCGCGGCGAATCCTGCGGCACGACCGGCGGATGTGATCCAGCGCCTGCTCGCCTCGGCCACACCGGATGTCGTGAGCGGAGTACCGCCGGCCATGCCGAATCGCCTGCTCTACGTGGGCACGGGCGCCCAGCCGGCCATGGCCGTTGGAGCCTCCGCCACCGCGCTCGGGCCCGTCTTCTCATGCGTCACGGCCATCTTCGTTCCGCGTTCGTCATCCCCAACCGCTGCCGGGCGCTACGAGCTGGAGGGCACCGTCGCCTTGCCGGGTGTGCTCACGGTGACCATCGGTGGGCGCCTGCTAGCTCGGCGCCACATCGGGGCTGGCGAGTTCTCGTTCCTCACCCGGCGCATCGCCCGGGGGGTCAGCCGCGTGCGCTTCGCGCTGAAGCCTGACGACCGTGGCACCTCGGTGAAGTCGGTGCTGGTGCGCACGGTGCGCTGGCTCTAGCGCCGCTCCCCGTCAGCCGTCACGCTGCCGCCCGCAGGTGCCGCCGGGGCGGGGCCGGGGCAACCCGGGCCGCCGCCGGATGAGGTTCCGGGACAGAGGCTGTTGCCTCCCGGGGTGCGGATCACGCGAGATGCGGGAATCTCCTCCGCAAGCCTTCAGGGGGAGCAGCGGGTCGATGACGCGTGATCCATGGATGACCATGCACGGGAAGTGATAACTGGGGGTGCCACCGCCGCATAAAGCGCGTCATACCAATGCAACCGTGACGCCTGGGTTGCAGGCACAGGGGGGCCGCCCGACGCCCGCAGCCTCGGCCATAGGCGCGCCTGCGACCGCGGGTACCACGGCGGAGGCGGGGGCCTCCGGGGGGTCGGATCACGCGAGATGCGGGGATCACCTCCGGACGCCTGTGCGGGACGCATGCAGTCGATGACACGTGATCCGGGTACGACCATGCGCGCACAGTCATACCGGTGGCCGCGTTCCCCGTGGGAGCTCCGTCGCATTGGCGAAACGTCGCCGAGGGCGCAGCAGGACGTCCGCATGGCGGGGCGACGGCAACCGGTCAGCGCCGGTGCATGGACCGCACGGCGAAGGCCGCTGCACCGAGCGCGAGCACCACGGCCCCCTGGGCCACTGACTGCCAGGGCAGGGCGATGGCCAGCGCGACGCAGCCGATCACTCCGACCATGGGCAGTGCGCGCGCCCCGCGGGCATGGGCGGCCGGCAGTGTGAGCGCCGATGCATTCGCCACCGCGTAGTAGGCGAGTACCGCGAACGAGCTGAACCCGATCGCCCCCCGCAGGTCTCCCAGCGACACCACCACGATCACGAGCGCTCCCACCACCACCTCGGCGCGGTACGGCGTGCGAAAGCGCGGGTGGACGGCGTCGAGCGCCCGCGGAAGGTCGCCCCCGCGTGCCATTGCCAGGCCCGTGCGGCTGATGCCGGCGATGAGCGCCAGCAGCACGCCCACCGACGCCACGGTGGCCCCGATCCGCACGACGGGCGCCAGGTTGGCGAGTGCACCACCTTCCACGGCCGCGGCGAGCGGGGCGGTGGAGGCGGCCAGCACCTCCGGCCCCGATGCCCACAGCGCCGCGGCCGACACCACCAGGTAGATGGCCAGTGCCATTCCGAGGGCAATGGGGATGGCGCGGGGGATGGTGCGGGCGGGGTCGCGAACCTCCCCGCCCAGCGTCGCGATGCGCGCGTACCCCGCAAAGGCGAAGAAGAAGAATGCGGCCGCCTGGGGGATGCCGGCGGCGGAGCCGATTGCCACGTCGGGCGCTGGATGGTGCTGGCCCCCGCCCGCAAGGGCGACCACGGTCACCGCGAGGCATGCCAGCGTGATGCCCAGCAGCACGCGCGTGGCCGCTGCGGTGCGCTCGATCCCCGCGTAGTTGATCGCCACCAGGATGATCACGGCCACGACTGCCAGGGCCCGTGCGCGCTCCGGCCACAGGTACACGCCGATGGTGAAGGCCATGGCCGCGCAACTGGCCAGCTTGCCCACCACGAACGCCCACCCCGCCAGGAATCCCCACGCATGGCCCAGCCGCTGTCGGCCGTACACGTAGGTGCCGCCTGATTCCGGGTAGCGGGCCGCCAGCCACGCCGACGACATGGCATTGCACAGCGCGACCACGCCGGCGAGCAGCAGGCCGGCGAGCAACCAGTTCCCGGCAGCGGCCGCCGCAGGGCCGACGGCCGTGAACACCCCTGCGCCCACCATCGACCCGAGGCCGATCGCAACGGCGTCACGCAGGCCGAGGGCGCGGGCGAGGGAGGCGCGCGTTCCCATCGGCGCAGGCTATCGCCGGTGTGGTGCGCCACTGCCAGGCGGGGGGCATGTGTGACGCCCGGGCCCGATACGGACGCGTCGGGGACAATCCGGCCATGTCAACGGAACGCAGGGACACCATTGCGGGCGGCTTCAGCGAGACCGCCTCCGACTACGACGGCGCGGTGCGCTTCAACCTGGAGGGGGCCCAGCGGCTGGTGCTGTCGATTCCCCCGGGGCGATACGACGACGTACTGGATGTGGGGTGCGGCAGCGGGTGGGCCACACAGGCGGTGATCGACCGGTTCCACCCGGCGCGCGTGACCGGCGTGGATCCATCGGAGGGGATGCTCGAGCAGTTCCAGGCGAAGCTGGGAAACATCGAGGGCGTGGATGTGTCGCTGGTGCAGGCGGGCGTTGAGGACATGCCCGTGGAGCCCGACGCGTTCGACCTGATCATCTGCTCGATGGCCTATCACTGGTTCCAGCACCGGTGGGACGCCGCCGCGGCCATGGCGCGCGCGATGAAGCCCGGTGGCGTGATTGCGATCCTGTGTTCCGGCAAGGGCGGCGAGCAGGCCTACCGTGACGTGATCGCCGATGTCGAGCCCATCAACTACGCGTGGCTCGGTGCCTTCGACGGCAACCTGCGCGACATTGGCGAGATGGAGGGGTATCTGGTGCAGGCGGGCCTCGAGCCGCTGGACATCTGGATGGAGCGCCGCGTTCGCCACACCACGGTGGAGGCCTACATGGAGCGCATGCGCGTGGTGGCGGGGCACATCATCGGTGACCCTGCGGACCCTGAGGTGGCGGGGTGGCTCTCGCGCGTGGAGCAGGCGATGCGCGAGCGGTCGGGGCCCCGGGGCTGGACCTACGACTTCATGAAGCTGTACGCCATCGCGCGCAGGCCGGTGTGATTCAGCCCGAGTTCGTGGCCTCGCTCAGCGTGCGGCTTCCGCTGAAAACCGGGGAGCCGGTCGCTGGAGGCCAGGAGGAAGCGCGATATACGGAGACCCGGGCCGATTGCACGCAGTCGCCCGAGGCGCGGCAGGCGAGGTCACCCGAAATCCCTTCGTAGCCGTCCACGTCGAGCATCGCCGCGCGAAGGTCGGATCGGTTTATGCGCAGCGCCCCGCCCGGAAGCGGCACGGCGACTCTCCGGATGGCCGCGATCACGAGGTTGAGGGCATCGAAGGCCGGCGCGGTGACGACCCCGGACGGCGCGCTTCCGAAGCGCTGCCGGTATGCGGGCAGGAACTCGGTGCGGTAGAAGCCGTTCCGGCGAAGGCCGGAGCCATCGAGGGTTGCGCCGTAGAGATTTGCGTCGCGGCGCGCGCGCGAGGGGAATGAGGTCGTCATGCACGCCCCGGAGGCCAGGATGGGAGTTCGTGAGAGTCCGGGCTGCGCGCGAACTGCCGCGACTGCACGGCTGCACCCGGGCTCCGACGCCGGGATGATGATCGCATCCGGTCGTTGGGAAGCGATGCGCCGGGCGGCAAGCAGGGTGTCGGAACCCGCCGGGGATTGCTGCGCCACGACGCGTCCTCCTGCAGACCGGAACGCCGTGGTGAATGCATCGGCGAGGGCGGATGAGTGCGGGTCGTCGGTGGCCAATGTGGCCGCCGTGCGGGCGCGCAGACGCGTTCGGGTGAAGTCGGCCATCGTCCGGGCCACGATGACGTCGTTGGCGGCGGTGCGGAAGAAGTACCGCTCGCGGCCCTCGGGGCTTGTGAGAAGAGGTGATGTGCTTGTCGGTGAGACCAGCAGCACCTGCCGCGGGCTGAGCACCGTGGCCGCGGCGCGATAGGCGGCCGCAGAGCATGTGGTGCCAATGACCGCGACGATGTCGGCGTCGGCCAGGAGCCGGCGTGCCCCGGCTCGCCCGCCTGCGGGCGTGCAATCCTCGACCTCGTTGATCAGGTCGACGCGGTGCCCGAGCACCCCGCCGTCGCGGCCGTCGAACGCACCGTCGAGGTAGTCGAGGGCGAGGGCGATGGCGTTACGGGTGCCGCGTCCTTCGGGGTCACGCGCGAAGAGCAGCGTTCCCAGGTAGATGGGCTCGCCGATGCCCACGGTGACGCATGCGTTCTCGCTGGCCTCGCACGCGGGATCGGCTGCGGCCCCTGTGTCGTCCCCGCACGATGACACCAGCATCGCGACGAGCAGCATTCCGACCATCGCGATTGCCCGGGCTGCCCAACTCATGGCGTGGCCACCCATGGCAAGTAGGCGCCGTCCCGGATCTCCCCGGCCAGTTGCGTGATCGGTGCCGTGTCCACGGCAAAGGCACCCTGGAATGGCGCGCTGATGGCGAGGATGGCACCGAGGTCGAGCGCGACCGCGAGCACGATGCCCGCTGCCACCCATCCGTAGCGCCACCCCTGGCGGTTCGACACGAGCAGGGCGTTGACCAGCAGGGCCAGCCCTGAGAGCGCAGCAAGCAGGAAGAGCGGCAGCGGCAGGCTGCCGGCCGCGATGACCACTCGTTCCCGCCGACTTGCCGTCATGTCGTTGACGGCCTGCTGCATGGTGCCGGACGCCCCGTCGGGCACGTACGACCTGTTCGCCTGCACGAACACGGTGCGCTGCAGTTCCCGCAGCCGGTCTGCCGATGGCGAGCGATCCGCGGCGCCCGTCGCGAGGGCGGGCCACTCGCCTGCGGGGATGGAGTCCAGGTACCCGACCAGGGACTCCTGGAGGGCGCCGGTGTCGGCGGGCGTCAGAGCGCCGCTCGCCTGGGCCAGCTGGCTGGCGGCGGCCACCTCGGAGCCCACCGCATTCTGCGCGGAGCGGAGCGTGAGGAACTCGGAGCTGATGAGGAACCCGGTCAGGATCGCGAACAGGCTTCCGAGGGCCGTCATGTACGCGGCCGCGGTGATGCCCGCCCTTTCACGTGGTTGCCCGTGAAGGGTGCGGTGGATGACGGCGGCTGCGGCAACCGTTAGGGCGATCGTTCCCCCGACGGCAAGGAGGAAGACCTGCCACGCGGAGAGCGAGGTGAGGACCTCGATCATTCCCGCGGGCCCGTGTCGGCGGTGGACCAGGCGCGCGCGGTGTCCGCGATGTCCTGGTCGGACAGGCCGCTGCCCGCGCGGCGGAGGAAGTCAGGAGAGCTGATGAGGTCGCCGAATGCCCGCGTGGCATCACCATTCTCCCCGCTGGCATCCGCATCCACGTACATGTACAGGTCGCGCGTGAGCGGGTATGACCCATCGGCGATCGATGCGGGCGTGGGGCTGACGCACCCTGCGCGGCTGTCGCCGCTGTCGATGCCTACCGCCCGTACGCGGTCAAGCCATGGCTGAACGGTCTGGTAGCCGGCGATACCGATCGCGCCGGGGGCCCCGAGCACCCTTGAAAGCATCACCTGGTTTGCGGGGGTGGCGATGGCATCGCCCCGGATGTCGGCGGATGATCCGCGTGCGGCCGCCGGGGGCGCGATGATCTTCTCGATATAGGTGTCGCGCGTGCCCGAGCCCGCTTCCGGGACGACCACCCTGAGAGGCGGGGAACCTTTCGCCGTGCGCCCCCACGATGTCAGGCGATTCGGGCCTTCCGCCGTCAGGCGGTCAAGCACTGCGGTGCTGAGGCACTGCGGCACGGGTGAGTCGCGGCCGGTGAACACCACCACCGCATCGCGGCCCACGAGCAGCTGCACTGCCGCCACGCCCGAGCGCATGCAATCCCGTCGCTCACGTGCCGACGCAGGCCGACTTGCCCCGGACACGCCCGAAATCGCGTCGCAGAGCAGGGCGAGGCCGTCCGACGTGCCGGTCATGTCCACGTCCACCCGCGACAGCGGGTTGGCCTCGGCGAATTCCGCCGCCGCGTTCTGCACGAACGGGAGCAGGGTGCTGGAACCCCCGACCCGCACGGTTCCGGTGAGCCCCGGATCTGCGCCGCAGCCCACCACCATCGTTGCGGTCGCTGCCGCGCAGGCGATCGAAGCGGATCGCGTGATCGAGGTGGGGAACCCCATTCGGTGAGTGTACGTGCGGCAGGTCGGGGACACGCCGCGCGTCGCAGCGGCTACGGTCACGCTTCGATGCTTCGGACTGCGCGAGCCCTCTTCGCGGTGCTGGCCATCACCGCGGCCCTGGCTGCCTCAGGATGCGGCTCGGATGCGGCGTCCCCGCCTGGTTCATCCGCTGCGTCCGAGACTGCGCCGGCGCCGGGGACCACCGGTACCGAGCGCACGATCCGGATCGGATTCGTAACGACTGCCGAGCATCCATACGGGGCGGCCTTGAGGGTCTTCGCGCGCCGTCTCGCGGCCGTGTCGGGCGGGCGCCTTGGGGCGCAATTGGTGCCCGAGTATGGCGGCGGGGACGACCTCGGGTTGCTGGCGGATATGCGGGCAGGAAAGGTCGATGCCGGGTCCGTTTCGGCATCCGTGTGGCAGGCGGAGGGAGTCAACTCATTCCTGGCGCTGCAGATGCCGTTCCTCATCACCACGTATGACGCGGAGCGCGCGGTGCTGGCATCCCCGGTCGCTGCGCTCATGCTGCGCGGCACCCGGCGGGTGGGACTGGAGGGACTCGCCATACATGAGGGCGGCATGCGCCGGCCGGCATCGGCTGAGGGGTGCCTGCTCGCGCCGGACGACTGGACGGGCACACGCATGCGCTCCGTGCAGTCAGGGTTGCTCGCGCAGTCGATCCGGGCCCTTGGAGCCGACCCGGTGAGCATGCCGCTGTCGGATGTCGGGGAGGCGCTCACCACGGGTCGCCTCGATGCGATCGAGGCGAATCTCGGGTTGGTCGCGACCCTCGGGTATGTCGATGTCCTCCGCTGCATGGCGGCGAACGTCACCCTGTGGCCCTTCCCGACCGTTCTCGCGATGAACGACGCGGTGTGGTCATCGCTCACGCCGACCCAGAAGGGATGGGTTCGTTCGGCCGCGCGCGTGCTCCCCACCGCGTCACTGGACATCGTCGGCAGGTCTGCGGCACGGACTGCTCGCGAACTCTGCCGCGAAGGCGGCGGCTTCTTCTTCTTCGCGACCGCAACCCCCGCAGAACTGCGCGCCCTGCGCGTGGCGGTACAGCCCGTGTACGACCGCTACACGGCCATGGACGGCGTCGGGGACCTCATCCGGCGCGTCCAGCGAATCGTCGCGTCCAGTGCCCCGTCCGCGTCGGGCCCCGCGTATCCCGCGTCGTGCGGGGCCGGCTGAGTCAGCCCGCCCGCCGGGGCCGGTATGTGGTGGTCAGCACCCGGTCGATGCCGTTGGCGATGCGCTGGGCATGGCGTGGTCCCGGGGCTGAGTAGCGCACGCCGGGCATGGGAGCGATCCCCGGGCCACCCGGGTTGTAGAGGGGCCGGTAGCCCCTTCCCGTGGCGGGAACGCGCACCCATCGCACGCGCCGGGCGGCCTCCACGCTGCCGTCGAGGATGATGTCGATCTGGTTGTCGTGATCTTCCTGGTAGCAGCGGTCGTACGTGCGCTGCTTCCGCCCGAGATCGGCGAGGCCCACCACGCGCAGCGGGTGGCCGTCGATGCGATACGTGCGGCCGGGGGTCACGAGCGGGATACGGCGCCCGGATCGCGTGACGGCGATCACCTGGAAGTGCCGTCGGTAGGCATTGGGGGTGAGGGCCGTGATGCCGTCCGGCGAGAAGCCCCCGGTGGTGAGCACGCGCACGCGGAACCGCGCCCGCGCCCCGTACAGCGCCCGGCCGTCATTGGGCAGCGTGGACCGCAGGCCCGGCGGCGCGCCCTCGCCCCGGGTGGACATCCGGGTGACGGTGCCACCCGCAAGCCGCGGGCCCGTCCACTTCGTGGGGTCGGCCGGCTGGTCGTCGTAGGGGGAGGTGCTCTTGGTGGCGCTCATCCCCACGGCGCTCACCAGGCGGCTGCGCGGTCCCACCAGGCGCATGGGCGTGACGTCATCCACCACCTCCACCTTCACTACGTACCGGGCGCCCGGATCGCTGCCGGGCAGCGCGTTGCCGAAGTGCCCGAACAGCACCACGGTGGAGCGCTCGTTGTATTCGAAGTTGGGATTGACCGAGGCGCTCTCGGGCACCACCACGGTGCCGTCGTTCAGGGTCACCCGGAAGTCAGAGGCGTTCACCGTGCTGGGGAGGACCGGCCATGAGAACTCCACCGGGAGCCCGGCGGCATACCGAGGGCTCACGGCGTTCACGGTGTAGATCTGCTCCGGGCTGGCCGCGGAGGTGAGCGCCCGCCGGGGCGGCGCGTCACCCGAGGCACAGGTGAGGCCGGTGTTCCATGCGCCGCCGACGGCCTGCACCGCCTGCTGCGCCGCGGTGACATCGTCGGAATCCGCCCCGGGCACGCCGATGATGTTCACGAATCCGAGCCCGGCCGCCAGCATCTGCGGCCGGGGGCTCCAGATGTCGGCGCTGATGATGACGTCCTTCTGCAGCAGCGGATAGATGGTGGGCTGCTGTGCCGTGGCGGGGCCTGCAAGGCCCGCCGCGCCCACGGCAGCCACCCCGAGCGCGAGGGTGATCGTCGTGCCTCGTGCTGCCCCATGCCTGCCCATTGCCGTGCCCCCCGGGTCGGAATTCCGATCTGCAGGCAACCACAGCCGCGGGCGGCGCTGAATGGGGGTACCCCTACGAGGCGCGCGCTGCCGTGCCGCCGGCCTTCGCCTGCTCGCGGCCTGCCTCAACCTTCGCAATGGCCACCTGCCCGCCGATGATGGCCAGCACCGCGGCCACGACGGCCACCCCGTGCAGGCCCGACATGTTGATGGTGCCCCCGAGCACGAAGATGGCCACGGCGGCTGCGGTGAGTGGCGGGAACACGACCGTGGGTGGCAACGACAGCGCGATGGAGCCCGACTGGAATGCGGCTTGCTGCATGAGGAACCCGCCGATGCCGGCGATGATGACCGCCCAGGGCTTCCAGCTGCCCAGCTCGTCGATGAGCCCCGTCCCCCAGTCGAGCGTGACCGCCTTCAGCAGCGACGACTGCAGGCCGAACAGGATTCCGGCCACGATGCCGAAGGCCACCGCCCGCGCCGGACCGGCGTGCCGGTATGCGAACAGCGCGAGCACGACGACAATCGGGACGATGACGATTCCCGCGACCAGCCACCGCAGGTCGGATGCGTCGTCGCCGGTGCCCGATGCATCGGCCGCCACCAGGAAGAGCGCGAGTCCGCCGACCAGGAATGCCGATGACACCCATACCGTGGTGGGCAGGCGCTCGTGCGCCCACCATGCGCCGAAGGCCAGCGCGAAGAGCAGGGTGGTGGATATCACCGGCTCGACGGTGAGCAGGCCGCCCCGGTCGAGCGCCCATGTGTGGGTGGCGAACCCGGCCATGTTCACCGCAAAGGCGAACAGCCAGAGCGGGCGGACGAGGAGCCGCCCGAGCAGGTGGAGCGTGCCCCCGTCCTCGACCGGCACCGCGGATGCAACCCGCTGCTGGGCCACCGACGCCCACCCGGAAAGCGCCGCCGACACCAGCGCGATGAGGATGCCGAGCACGCGTCAACTGTATGCACGTTGTCGGTGACGCGACGTTCCGGTGGGTCATGGTCCCCCACACGGGGAGCACGGCAGGGATACGATCTGTGTAAACCTCACAACTCCCGTCAAGCGAGGATGCCGATGGATTCCGTGAAGGTCGCCATCGCGGACGAATACCCCACCTTTCGGCTGGGCCTGGAGACCGCCCTCAAGGAGGACGAGGGCATGGAGGTGGTGGTGACCGCCGGCACGGGGCATGACCTGCTGGACGCCCTTGAGCACGTGCCCGCCGACGTGGTGCTGATCGAGCCGTGGATGCGGGCGGGGGACGGCCTCTCGGCCGTGTCAGCGGTGCTGGAGCGCTTCCCGGCCACCACCGTCATCGTGCTCTCCCGGGTGTGGGACGGCCAGCGCGTGCATCACCTGCAGGAGATGGGCGTGCACGGCTACCTGGACAAGCGCACCGAGCCACGCGACCTCCCGTCGGTCATCCGCCACGTGATGTCCGGAGCCCGTGTTGCGCCGGCCGACACCGACGGCGACCGCGGCATGCGCGACCCCCTCAGCCCGCGGGAACTCGAGGTGCTGTCGCTGGTGGCCGAGGGGTATTCGAACAAGGAGATCGGTGAGCGGCTGTTCGTGACCGAGCAGACTGTGAAGTTCCACCTGGCGAACGTCTTTCGCAAGATGGGTGCCCGCAACCGCACCGAGGCCGCCCGCTCGGCAATGCACAAGGGCCTGATCGGCTAGCGACGCCGGCGCGCCACCGCTGGTTGCCGTGGGCCGCTTCGACAGTGGCACCCTCATTGCCCCCCAGTAGGGAAAACCCGACGCACGGGGGTGCACGACCTGCTGGGATATCCCCGTCAACGTCGACGGGAGCCCCACGTATGTCCACACGCCGTGATTTCCTCACCAAGGCCGCGCTTGCCGCGGGCGGGGTGGCGGCGGCCACCACCGCGGGGCGCGTCGCCACCAGCGCCGCGAACGCCGCGGCACCCTCGTCGCTGCAGGGGATGAACGTGGTCCTGTTCATCACCGACCAGGAGCGCCACATCCAGCACTTCCCGCCGGGCTGGGCCAAGCGGAACCTGCCAGGCCTCAGTGCGCTCCAGAAGAACGGCCTCACCTTCGACAATGCGTTCACCAACGCGTGCATGTGCTCGCCCGCCCGCAGCACCTTCTTCAGCGGCTACCTGCCGGCGCAGCACGGCGTGAAGTACACGCTCGAGACCGACATGCCCTCCCCGCAGTACCCGCAGGTGGAGTTGCCAACCCCCGATGTGCTGCCCAACCTGGCCACCGTGGCCACGGCCGCGGGCTACAACGTGGTCTACAAGGGAAAATGGCACTGCAGCAAGCCCGCCGCCGCCGACTTCGTGTGGACGCCGGCGGACATGGCGAAGTACGGCTGGAGCCGGTGGAACCCGCAGGATGCGGGCGCCAACCAGGACATCGTGGAGATGGGCGGCGGGCTGGCGAACAACGACGGTCGCTTCATGACCTCGGTGGGCGACTACCAGGACTCCTCCGAGGGCGTGCTGCAGTTCATCACCCAGGTGGCCGCGAACATGCAGCCGTTCCTGCTGGTCATCTCGCTGGTGAACCCCCACGACGTCCTGGCGTATCCCAGCAAGTACTCGCAGGCGGGCTACAGCCGCACCTGGTTCCGCGGTGATGTGGAGCTGCCGGAGACCCTCGATGAGGATCTCTCCACCAAGCCGACCGCCCAGCGCGTGTTCCGCGCGCTGTCGAACGGGCTGGGCATTCTGCGCAACGACCGCCAGCGCGAGAACTACCTGAATTTCTACGCCAACCTGATGAAGTCGTCCGACCAGTACCTGGTGGACACCCTGGCCGCGCTCAAGTCGGTCACCACGCAGGACGGGGCCAGCAACCTCTGGCAGGACAGCCTGGTCATCCGCACCTCCGATCATGGCGAGATGGGCCTGGCGCACGGCGGCCAGCGGCAGAAGAACTTCATGATGTACGACGAGGCCACCAACATCCCGCTGGTGTTCTCGAACCCCCTGCTGTGGAAGCGCGGGCGCACCAATCACTCCCTGGTGTCGCACGTGGACTTCCTGCCCACCATGGCCACCATGCTCGGTGCGCCGTCCAGCGCGCGCGCCGCGTGGGAGGGGGTCGACTACTCGCGCATCGTCTTCGGGGCGAGCCCCAAGCCCGTGCAGGACTACGTGGTCTTCACCTACGACGACTGGCAGGCCGGGCAGAACCGGGGCCCCTACGTGCCGCCGCCGCAGCACCTGTTCGGTATCCGTGAGCGCCGGTGGAAGATCTGCATGTACTACGACGCCAACGGGAAGGTGCCCGCGCAGTGGGAGATGTACGACCTGCGCAACGACCCGCTGGAGTCCACCAACCTGGCCTACCGCGGCTACGACCGCACCCCGGCCCAGGAGAAGCAGTTCCGCCGCCTGCAGGCGAAGCTGGTGAAGGTGTGGAACGAGCGCCTGCAGCCGCTGAGCGGTCCCGCCGTGCCCTTCCCGGTGCGCATGGGACCGATCAACGTGCGCCTGGAGGGACCCACGAAGACGGCCAGCACCAACGGCAACGTGATCACCGACAAGGGCACGGTGTCGGGCAGCCCCATCGGGTCGGGCGACATCACCATGGTGTTCACCCTCAACCCGGCCACGTCCATCGCCACGGCCGACTTCACCATCACCAACGACCAGGGCACCATCAACGGGACGGTGCGCTCGCGGTTCACCCGCAACGGCCCGACCCTCACGTTCATCGGCACCGCGCGCTTCACGGACGGCACCGGCGCTTACGAGGGCATCTACAGCCCGCCGATGCAGTACCGCGACACCCACACGCTCACGGGGCAGAAGGGCCGCATCGCCTTCATCGGAAACGCCGCCCTGCCGTCGGCGCCACAGGCGACCTCATGACCCTTCACGCGGGCATGGGCACGTGCCCATGCCCGCGTGGTGCTCAGTCCCTCCGCAGGCCCCGCGCCAGGGACACGCCCGCGAGCGCCGGCACCGACTCGGTGGTGGCGAGCAGGCGGCTCTCGGGTTCTGCCGCCGTGTACCGGATGGCGCCTGAACGTTGCTGAAGGCGTCGGAGTAGTGCCAGCGCCCGGGTGGCACGCCCGCCGCAGGCGATCTCAGACCGGGCGACGAGCGCCGTGGAGTTCGCGCTGGGCGGCGCGCCGCTGTAGGCGGTCCACCCCCCGGCCACGCGCTGGCGGGCGATCCACCCGCGCGCGCCCGCGATTGCTGACGAGCGGCATGACGTGCCCGCAGCACGCAGGGCGATGATGGCGAGCGCGGTGCTGTCGATGTCGGGCTCATCATCGCTGGTGAGCGCCAGGTTCCAGCCGGGCCCGGATCGGAGCCCGATGAGGGTTCTCGCGGCCGCACGCGGCACGCGGCCAGTGGCCGAGCGCATGGCCAGCATGGCGAGCGCCTGGTCGAATGAGGTCGTGCCGTAACGGCCCGCCCCGCGGCGCGTGCGAGCGATGCGCGCCATGTAGTCCACGCCGCCGAGCCGTCGTGGGTCGGCCCCCGCCGCGACCGCGCCCATCACCACCTTGGCCGAAGCCCCTGCGGATGTCGCATACCCGGGAGCGGTCCGCGCCAGCGCGCGGCGGCGTGACGCGAGCTGCCGGGCACTGGTTCCCGTGAGGCGCAGGGCAACCATCACATCCGCCTGCTGGCCGGCAGGTATCCCAGCGGTGGGCTGGCCCGCCAGCCACGCCGCCGCCCGCGCAGCTGCAGTAGCCGCCGGGCGGTCGTTGGGCGCTGCGGTGGCCACGCCGGCGGTGAGCACCGCCAGCGTGGCCATCACGTAGGTCGTGGTCTGTCGCATCACCCGGGCGCGGGCGTCAGGTGGTGCAGGTGGTCCCGCCCGCGGGCAGGCAGGCCTCCAGGGTGGCCGCGATGACGCGCGACTTGGTCGCGCGGATCACATTGCGTCCTGGCACGGCCGTGAAGCTCGCGGCCCCGCTCGCGTCGGTGGTGGCCGTCTGTCCCGCGTAGGTCACCGTGGCGCCTGCGGCGGGCACCCGCGTGCGCTTCCAGTTCACCTGGTTGATCACCACGCGCATCGAGCCGCTGCCCACCGTCGCCGTGGGCGACGACCCCGTGGTGGGCTCGGCGATCTCGAGTACCGCCGCGTTCCAGGCTCCCCAGTACCAGGTGACGCGGTCACCGTTGCCCAGGTTCACCATGTTGGCGCCTTTCCCCCAGTACAGGCTGTTCACCCGGTAGTTCCACCCGTCAGCTCCCTTCGGGCCGACGCGATCGAGGGCGATGACATACGGGGCATTGAAGCTTGCGTACCAGCGCCACACCACGCGGGTATCGGTCGCGGGACCGGCCGTGAGCAGCTGGTTGAGCACGCTCAGGGACGAGATCTTCGCGGCATTGCGCGCGCGTGTGGAGTCGCGCACCGTTGTGGTGGGCACCGGCATGCCAGGGGTGCGCTGCGGCATTGCCACGGCCGTCGGCGCGAGCATGTTCCCCGCCTTGCCCTCGATGCTGATCACGGTGGCATTTTTCACCGGCTCGCTCACCGCAGCGGACGGCAGGGCCAGGATCGCGGCGGTCACGCCGATGGTCATCACGCGTGCGCGTGTAGTCACGTAGTCCTCTTTCCTCGGAGGTGGAGTGTTGTGACGGAGCGGCGGCTGGTCTCCTGGCTTCCCGGTCAAACGCGATCTGGATCACCTTCCCGGGGCAAGTGCCCCAGTGGCTGGCCGAAGCCCGATCCACCCGCTCCCGGGTGACAGTGGCGGGACCGCGCCGGATTCTCACCGGCTTCCCACTTAGCGCCCCGGGGGGGCGACCGTCGTCCGATAGCGACAGGGACCATAGGCGACGTGTCCAGATGCCGCCGCCACCCGAATGGCCGGGGTAAGGATCGCGTTATGCCGCGCCGTGCCGGGCGCGATGCGGCTCTGCGCCCGCCTACGATCACAGCGATGCACTTCACTCCCCGGATGATCGGATCCGGCCTTGCCGCGGCCCTGGCGGTGGCATCAGGCACCGCCGCCGCGGCGCCCGCGGAATACGCGCCCGACCGCGTGATCGTGGAGTACGCAGCGTCGGCCGACGGCGCCGCCCGAAGGGCGGCCCGACGGGACGTGGGCGCTGTGGGTGCGGAGCGGCTCACGCCACGCACGTCGCGCTTCGAGCTGATGCGACTGCCCCCGGGCACCACGCCGAATCAGGCCATGGCCGATCTGCAGGGCGACCCCGATGTGGTGCGCGTGGAGAAGGACTACCTCCTGCGCCCGGCCGCCACCTCGAACGACACGTACTTCACGGCCGGCGGACTCTGGGGCATGTACGGCCCGGCGACGAGCCCATCGAATCAGTGGGGCAGCAATGCCGCCACCGCCTGGGCCAATGGGTTCGCGGGGTCGCCGGCCGTGCACGTGGGCATCATCGACACCGGGGTGCAGATCACCCACCCCGATCTTGCCGACAACATCTGGGTCAACCCGGGGGAGATTCCCTCCAACGGCATCGACGACGACGGCAACGGCTACGTGGACGACGTCAACGGCTGGGACTTCTACAACGACAATGCCTCCGTGTACGACGGGCCGGACGACGACCACGGCACCCACGTGGCCGGCACCATTGGTGCTCCGCGCAATGGCTCCGGCGTGGTCGGCGTGAACTGGGACGTCACGATGATCCCGGCCAAGTTCCTGGGCCCCAGCGGTGGCTGGACCAGCGACGCGGTGCGGGCCGTGGACTACATCACCGATCTCAAGAGCCGGCACGGCGTGAACGTGGTGGCCACTAACAACTCGTGGGGCGGCGGCGGATACAGCACATCGCTGCTGGGGGCGATCCGCCGCGGCGGGGACGCGGGGATCCTGTTCGTCGCCGCCGCCGGCAATGGGGATGACAACGGCAACCCCGTCGATAACGACCTGACTCCCCATTACCCATCGAACTACGACTGCAGCCTCACGGCCGGGGGCTCCGCGCGCGGCTGGGACTGCGTCATCTCGGTCGCGTCCATCACCAGTACGGGCGTGATGTCGTCGTTCTCGAACTACGGCGCCACCAGCGTGGACCTGGGGGCCCCGGGCAGCGCGATCCGCTCCACCGTCCCGGTGGACACCTGGTCCTCGTACAGCGGGACGTCCATGGCCACTCCGCATGTGGCCGGTGCGATCGCGCTGTGCGCCGCATCGAACCCGGCTCTTACGGCATCCGCCGCGCGGTCTGCCGTCATGTCCACAGCTGTCCCGACCGCGTCGCTCTCCGGGAAGACGGTGACCGCCGCCCGCCTGGATGCCGGGGCGCTGCGTGCGTCCGCCAGCTGCCGGGGCGTGCCCGCCATGCCCACCGGCGTGGCCGCGTCGGCGCCGTCGGCGCAGGCCACCGACGTCACCTTCGGCATCCCGTCGGACGGCGGGTCGCCCCTCACCGGGTTCACCGCCACATGTACGAGCGGCGATGGCGGCGCGACGCGTACGGCAGGAGGGCCGGCCTCCCCGATCACCGTGAGTTCGCTGTCGAAGGGCGCGTCGTATACCTGTCGGGCCACGGCCGAGAACGCCGCGGGTTCATCGTCGCCCTCCATCGCCTCGTCCGCCATCTCCGTGCCCACGACCGTTCCCGGCGCGCCGACGTCTCCTGCAGCAACGCCGGCATCCACGTCCGCGCTGAGCGTGGCGTTCACGCCTCCCGCAGACGATGGCGGCGGCAGCATCACTGCATACCGGGCCACGTGCACGAGTTCCACGGGGGGTGCCACGGGCAGCGCCGTCGGGGCGACGTCGCCGATCGTGGTGGCTGGCCTGAGCGCAGGGGCCACCTATGCGTGCAGCGTCGTGGCCGTCAATGCGGTGGGCATCTCGGCCGTCGCGACCACGGGTGCAGTCGTGCTGCCCGCGCCGCCACCTGTGTCGCCGGCCCCCGCTCCCGCGGTGCCTGGGGCGCCCGTCGACCCCGACCCCTGCGCGGGGCTGACCGGAACGGCTGGCGCCATATGCGAGGCGCGCACCACGGCGGCAGCCGCCATCGCCGAGGCCCGGAGCGTGCGCGATGCGGCTCTCGTCGCGTGCGACGCCAGGTCGGGCACCGCGCAGGCGCGCTGCGAGGCGGCGGCGAGGGCCACGTACACCCGCACCGTGGCCGTGGCCACGGCGAGACGCGTGCGCGATACGCGACTGGCCGCGTGCGACAGACGCTCCACCGCGCGCGCGAAGACCGCCTGCCGAACCACCCACAACGCCGAGTACCGCCGCCGGGTGTCCATCGCCGCCGCCGCGCGCACCCGCGCCATCCGACTGGCGGCATGCGCGGCGCGCCGGTCGTCGTCGTCCCGCGCTGCGTGCCGCATCGCGCAGAACGCCGAGTACCGGCGCAGGGTTGCCGTGGCGGGCGCGATGAGGGTGCGGACGGTGCGCATTGCCGCATGCGCCACCCGTGCACGTGCCAACCAGCGCCGCTCATGCCGCGCCGACGCGCTCCGGGCATACCGCACGTCCGTTGCACGCGCGGCGGCCGCCAAGGCCCGGGCCATCCGCTGATCCCGACCGCCTGGTCGGCAGCGGGGTAGCCTCGGGGCGAACCACGAGGGGGAGTCGTGGCTACCACCGCGCGTCTGCGCGTCGACATCGAGCGCTTGAAGGCCGACGTTCTCGCACTCGGTGAGATCGGCCGGGACCCCGAGGACCGGGGCGTATACCGCATGGCCTTCACCGATGCCGACATGCGCGGCCGCCGCTGGCTCATGGGTCGCATGACCGATGCCGGCATCCCCGCGTCCATGGACGGGGCCGGCAACGTGCACGCGCGCATCGGCCCGGCCGATGGCCCGGCGGTGATGATCGGATCCCACACCGACACCGTTCCGCGTGCGGGCATGCTCGACGGCGCGCTGGGCGTGCTGTGCGGCCTCGAGTGCCTGCGGGTGATGAACGAGGCCGGGGTCGTCCCCGGCCGCGGCATCGAGCTCGTCTCCTTCAGCGACGAGGAGGGGCGCTTCGGCGGCATGCTGGGCTCGGAGGCCATGTGCGGCTTCCTCACGCCCGAGTCGCTCCACCTCACGGGGCAGGACGGCGTGCTCCTCGCGGAGGAGATGCGCGCGCGGGGGATGGACCCGCTGGGCCTGCTCGACGCACGGCGCCCGGCCCGCGACATCGACGCCTACTTCGAGCTCCACATCGAGCAGGGGCCGGTGCTCGCACGCGCGGGAGTGCCGGTGGGTGTGGTGGATGAGATCACCGGCCTCTTCAAGTGGGCCGTGCGCCTGCGCGGCGAGGCCAACCACGCCGGCACCACTCCCATGGACATGCGCCGCGATGCCTTCCAGGGCCTGGCCGAGTTCGCGAGCGGGGTGGAGGGCCTGCTGGCCCGCGCGGGCGGTCCGCGCTCGCGCGCGACGATCGGCCGCGCCGAGATCCTTCCCGGCGCGGCCAACACCGTGCCCGGCGAGGTGCTGTTCACCCTGGACGTGCGCGATACCGACCCCGCCACCCTCGACGCCCTGGCCCTCGCCGCGCGCGAGGACCTGGCCGCGATCGCCCGCCGCCGCGGCCTCATGCTCGACCTGGACGTGCAGAGCGAGATCGCGCCCGAGGCCTGCGACCCCGACCTGGTGGCCACGGTGGCCGCTGCCGCCGGCGAGGTGGGCGCGCCCTCGCTGGTGATGCCGAGCGGTGCGGCGCATGATGCGCAGATCGTCGCGCGAATCGCACCGGTTGCCATGATCTTCGTGCCGAGCCGCGACGGCCAGAGCCATGCGCCGTCGGAGTGGACCGACTGGGGGGACATCGAGATGGGGGCGAACGTGCTGCTGCGCGCCGTGATGCGCCGCGCGGGGGTGGCCGCATGACCGATCCGCAGGGCGCGACCCCGCCCGACCCTCTTCGCACGGCCTACCTCGAGAACCAGGTTGACAAGGCCGAGCAACTCCGGGCCCTGGAGGCCCGCGATGTGGCACTGCTCTGCATCGACATGCAGTACCTGGATGCGGTGGACGGCTACGGGGTGTTCGCCGACCCGGAGACCAGCGGCGTGCCACTGGCAGGGAGGCGCTTCTACTTCTCGAGCCTGCGGGAGTGGGTGCTGCCCAACGTCCGAACGCTGCAGGACGCCTTCCGCGACGCCGGGCTCGAGGTGATCCACACGCGCATCCGGGCGCTCACCGCCGATGGCCGCGACCGCAGCGCCGCGCACAAGCGCCTCGACCTCCTTGCGGCCCCCGGGTCGAAGGAGGCGGAGTTCGTGCCGGAGGTGGCCCCGCAGGGTGATGAGATCGTCATCGACAAGACGGCGAGCGGCGTGTTCTCGTCCACCAACCTCAACTATGTCCTCACCAACCTGGGAATCCGCACGCTGTTCGTGTGCGGCGTGTACACCAACGAGTGTGTGGACACCACCGTCCGCCAGGCCTGCGACCTGGGATATCTGGTGACCGTGGTTGAGGACGCCTGCACCACGGTGACGCCCAACCTGCACGATGCATCCATCATGACCCTGCGCGACCGCTACGCGCGCATCGTCACCACTGAGCAGGCCGTTTCCGAGATCCGCGAACGCGCCGGAGCGGGCTGAACCTTTCTGCCCCGGGCGCGCTTACGCGCCCAGCACCGCCCCCAGCCAGTCGAAGATGAACTCCTGGGACGCCTGCGGCCCCAGCGGCTGGTCGTGGAACTGCGTGCCGGTGGCCAGTGTGAGGGTGCGCAGGAACTTCTGGTCCGCCGAAAGGCCGGTGAGCATCGACGGCACGCGGCGCGCCTGCGGCCCGAAGAACTCATCGAGCTGGTTGTCGCACACGTAGGTGGGGATGCGCACCTTCGGCAGCGTGGACTGGTACTGAAAGGCCAGGATGGCCCGGATGAGCCCGTAGTAGTCGCTGGGTGGGCGCCCCTGCCGCGCGCACACCAGCGCATTGCGCGTATAGAGCTCACTGCGCTTGGACAGCGTGAAGCGCTCGAGCGGGGTCATGTACCTGCTCCACGCCACCGCGAGCCCGGCGTTCACCTCGGCGGCCACCTTCCGCTGCACCCCTGCGGGCGCGTCCTGGGTCTCCACCACGGCCTGCACCGACTCCCGGTCGCCCCACACCGCCGGCAGCGAATACGCCCCGGGCTCCAGCACCATCGCCGACAGACCGGGCGACCCGGCGCCGGCACTGGTGATGACCATGCCCAGCAGGCTGATGCCCACGGCGGCAACCCGCCGCGCATCCACGTCGGGACGCGCGGCCAGCCAGCCGGTGACGGCATTGATGATGGGCGCCCAGTCCGGCTGCATCGGCTGCTGCTGCTCGAACAGCAGCGTCATCTGACCCGGGGCCTCGAAGGTCAGCACGTTGTAGCCGCGGTCCAGGCCGGCGGTGATGCCCGCGCACAGCACGTCCACGTTCTGGCCATCGCTTCCGTTGCACACGATGACGGTGGGACGCCTGCGCCCATCGTCCGCAGGGCGGAAGAGATATGCGGGCAGCGACATGCCGTCATATGGGATGGCCGCCTGCACCACGGGCACATCCCAGAGCGCGATGCCATTCAGCCAGTCCTGCTCGCATGCCCGGAATGCCGCCTGCTCCCGGGCCGGTCGCGAGGTGCCGAGGATGAAGAACAGCGCCTTTGCGCGATATGACGATGCCCGCAGGTACTGCTGTCGCGCGCTGGCGATGTTGCCCGCGGCCTTCGACTCGGCCGCCCGGCGCTCCAGGCGTGCGGCCAGGCGCTGCCATTCCGCCACCAGTACGTCGAAGTCGGATGTGGTGGGCTCGACAGGATCGCCGGTCTTCTCGCGCACCACGCGCACCAGCTCCATCACCTCGCCCACCTCGGCGGCGCCGGAGGACGCCGATCCGAATGCGAAGAGCGTCTCGTCGTTCCACGCGCCGCACCGGAACATGGTCCAGGGCAGCGGTGCGGTGGACGTGGAGCGGGGCGCCGGAGCGGCCACCCCGGCGGCGGCACCCGCGAGTCCGATGGCGGTGGCTCCCCCGGCGGCCACGGCAGCGCGCCCGAGGAGTTGGCGGCGGGTCAGTTCGCTCATGGCGGGATGGTACGCCGATCGGCCGGTCCCATACGGACCCGCCGGATGGTGCAGCGCACTCATCTAGAGTCGCGACAGGAACGACGGGGACCTGATTCGCAGGCCATGGGCTCATCCATTCACTCAGGGCGTGTCGCCCTTGCCAGCGGGCTCTGCGCGCTGCTTTTTCCCTCGGTCCTCGGGTGCGGGTCGGGGGAACGCGTGCCCGACGCCCGGGTCACCAACGCGCTGACCGAATCGGTCGCCGGGCTGCGGGTGTCGCTCGGGCAGAGGTGGGGGCGACCGATTCCGGGCCTGGCGGCTGCGGCTGCGTTGGACGCCGACACGCCGCCAGCCGTTGCGGTGTCCGGATCGGCCGCACCCCCGGGAGCGGAGCGCCTCGGTCCGCGTGACAGGTTCCACATCGGCAGCATCACCAAGACATTCACGGCGGCCCTCGTGATGCAGCTCGATCAGGAGGGGTTGGTCTCCCTGGATGACCCGATCAGCAGGTGGATCGACTACCCCGGTGGGGAGCGCATCACCGTCGCGATGCTGCTCGGGCACACCAGCGGCATCGCCGACTTCACGGACGACCCGGCTTACCGCTCCCTCGGCCGGCCGCAGGAGATGATCGCGCTCGCCGCGCGCCTGCCGCGGGTCTTTGCGCCCGGGGCGCGATGGGCCTACAGCAACACCAACTACACGATGCTGGGCGTCATCGCAGAAAAAGCGACCGGTTCGACGTGGGAGCGTGAGGTGGATGCGCGCTTCCTCCGCCCGTTGGGACTGAGGGACACCTACCTGTGGACGGGAGCGCCGGAGCCACCGACGGTTGACGGCTCACGCCTCGCGTGCGGCGGCGCGGGCGAGCCGGCGTGCGCTCCCCCGAGACCGGGGCTCCCACTGCTCGCCGTTACCGCCGGCCCGGACTGGGTGATCGCCTGGTCTGCCGGATCGCTCGTGTCCACCCCTTCGGACGTAACGCGATGGCTGCGCGCGCTGGTCGCCGGGGACGTACTGGATGCGGGGCACCGGGCGCTCATGACCACACCCACGCCGCAGTCGGTCGCAGCCCTCCGGTCGCTGCCTGCGTTTGGGCCCCTGCGGTGGACCGGAGCCGGGCTCGGCCTGTTCCGCTACGAGGTGACCAGCCGGGGCGTGGGGTGGGGCCACGAGGGGCTGATCGACGGCTTCACGGCCAATGCCGTGCACATGGTGGATGACGGGGCCACGGTGGCGGTCACGTCGAATTTCCAGATGACCGATAGCTTCGCGGCGCTTGGCGCGGTTGTCTCGTCCCTGCCGGCACCCTGCTCCCGATGGGGGCGTGCCGACGAATGGGCCCCGCCCGCATGTGCCGTCCCGGACGCGAACCCCGGACCGTGGGATCAGGGGCCCCTGTGGTGAGGCAGCTGAGCTGACGACCGGGGGGTATCGGTGACCCGGGGTCGCCGCGCCTCACCAGGAGCCACGCGTCGCGGAAAGGTTCCTCGGGCCGGCTGCCGCACCCCATGCTGCGCACGGAGTGGAAGCGGTTGCACGCGCGGCGGCCGGGGAATCGGTGCCCGCCGCGCGTGCAACCGGATCACGCGTTGAAGACGTCCTGCGTCAGCGTGCCGTCAGCGGCCGTGTGAATGACCCGAAGGCGAAGGTTCTTCGCCTGGGCCTTCTTGATGAG
>Ga0181588_10000206_pt1 | contig 51779 bp, 50 predicted proteins | sample 071ome_26_FD_148607 | JGI IMG/M metagenome (GOLD analysis project Ga0181588, IMG submission 148607) | Coastal salt marsh microbial communities from the Groves Creek Marsh, Skidaway Island, Georgia - 071409BT metaG (spades assembly) | ecosystem: Environmental > Aquatic > Marine > Intertidal zone...
CCCGGGGCCGCCGGGGACGTGGCGGAACGGCAGACGCGGCGGACTCAAACTCCGCTCTGGGCAACCAGGTGTGGGTTCGACTCCCACCGTCCCCATGATGTCCGGGTAGCCTCGCGCCATGCGCGCAGTCATCGCACGCGAGGCGGGAGATGCGTCGGTCCTCGCCATCGGCAGCGCAGCCGATCCCGTCCCCGGGCCCGGCGAGGCACTGATCCGGGTGCGCGGGACATCGGTCAACCGCGCCGACATCCTCCAGCGGCGGGGGCTCTATCCGCCCCCTCCCGGTGCCAGCGACATCCTGGGCCTCGAGGCGGTCGGAGAGGTGCTCACCTCCCCACCGGGGGCGGCAGTCACACGGGGTGACCGGGTGATGTGCCTCGTGCCCGGCGGTGCGTATGCCGAACTGGTGACCGCCCCCGCTTCGAACTGCGTACCCGTGCCGGAGGGCATGTCCTTCGAGGAGGCGGCCGCCATCCCCGAGGTATTCATTACCGCATTCCAGGGCCTCGTGCTTCTCGGGGGCCTGCAGGAGGGCGACACCGCGCTCATCCATGCGGTGGCAAGCGGAGTGGGAACGGCCGCGGCGCAGGTCTGCGCGGCCCTGGGCGCGCGCTGCATCGGCACGTCACGGACGGCGGAGAGGGCAGCGGCTGCCGTGCGGTGGGGCGCAGAGCCGCTCGCCGTCCCCGCGGGGTCGTTCGCGCCCGCGGTGATGTCGATGACCGAGGGCCACGGCGCCGACGTCATCCTCGACCTCGTGGGGGCGCGCTACCTGCAGGACAACATCGCATGCCTCGCCCGCCACGGCCGCATCGTGCTGACGGGCCTCGTCGGCGGGAGACGCGGCGAGGCGGACCTCGGCTCGCTCCTGGCCCGTCAAGGCAGCATCATGGGCTCCACCCTGAGGGGAAGCACGGTGGCCGAGAAAGCGGAGATCATGCACGCCTTCGCCGAATGGGCCCTGCCGCTGTTCGCCACCGGGGCCTTGGAGCCGGTCGTGCATGCCGTCCTCCCCCTGGCGGAGGCGGCCCGGGCCCATGAGATCGTCGAAGGGAATGAGGCCATCGGCTGCGTGGTGCTGGTGCCCTGACAGGCGTGTCACAGGGGGCGACGGGTCGTGTTACGTTTCCCACGGGCCGCAATTACCGAGGGAGACCCATGAAGACCGTCATCAAGCTGCTCGCCCTGGTGGGCATCGGGGCCATCGTCTACTGGTTCGTGCGCGACCGCCTCGGCGGCGAGCCCGACGAGTTCACCTTCACCGAGGTGACGGCCGATGGCGCCGCCGCCATCGATGAGGCCGTGAGCGACGCCGCCGACACGGCCGCGGACGCCGCCTAGGACCACCGCGGTCGCCCGGTGGGAATTTCGTCCACCCCGGGCACCGACGCCGCGCTGGACCCCGATCTCGCCCGTGCCGCCGGGGGGATCGGGGCAGCGGTGGCCGTCCGGCTGCGGGAACTCGCTCCTGCGCTCCGTGCCGTCGTCCCAGTAGGCGGCGAGCCCACCCTGGCCCTCGAATCGCTCACGCTCGAGCCGGATGATCCCCTCGATGACGTGACACTCGCCGCCTGCGTGCACGCGCACGACGCCTACGTCGCTGCACGCGGCCGCCCCGCGGCGGTCAGCCCCGGGGCATTGGCACTGGCACGCATCCTCACGTGGGCAGCACGGGCCGAAATGCTCGGCCGGGCACCGGACGTCCGGTGGATCGGCCCGCCGTCGCGCAGGCCGGAGGATGCCGCGGGCCATGCCGTCGCCGCGCGCGTGCTGCTGCGCGACGCCGATGGAACGGCCGTCCGCGCGGCCGCGGTCGCCGTGGTGGCCTAGCGGCCGGGACCTCCGCGGAGCGCGGCTTCCACACGCTTCACCATGGCCTGCAGCCGCAGGAACTCCGCGTCGTCCCCGGCGGTGCGGGCGGCGCCCATCGCGCGCTCGAGGGCCCGCTTCTCCACGCGCAGGTAGGCATCGCCCAGCTCCTCCTCGGTACCCCCGTCCGCGGCCTCGGCGCGCAGGGCGGCCTCGAGGGGGGCAAGCTCGGGTGGCCACCCCTCCACCCCGTCGAGAATCAGGCGCCGGGCAGCGCGATGGTCCGGGGACCCCAGGTGCTCCTCGCGCATCCCCTCCAGCATCGGACGTGCCGCAGTGGGCATGGCAAGGGCCAGCGCCAGCAGCCGGCGCTCGCGGGACTCATCGAGCGACGGGGACTCCGCGGGCTCCGCGTCAGGGCTGCCCGAGCGGCGGCGCGATGCCGTGCCCTGCGCGCGCCGCATGAACCGGTCGAAGAGCACCGGGGACACGCCCAGAGCGGTCACCCGGCGGATGGCCTCGTCCTTGTCCGTGGACTCCGGGAAGCCCTCGAGGAGACTCCCGAGGTCTGCGAGCGCCCTGTCCTGATCGGCCGGTGATTCCCCCGCGCGTGCGATGCGGCGATCGACAAGCCATGGAAGAAGCGGATCAGCGCTGGCCACCGCAGCAGCCAGCACGTCGCGCCCCGAGGATGTGGCGGCGAGGTCGCCCGGGTCGCTGCCCGGGGGCAGGCCCACGACCGCCAGCCGCACGGGCACATCGCGCGCGGCCTCAATGGTGCGCCGGGCGGCCTGCTCGCCCGCCTGGTCGGCGTCGAAGCACAGGCGCACCTCGGGCGCGACCCGCGCGAGCAGCCGCAACTGGGTGGTGGTGAGCGCCGTGCCCATGCAGGCCACGGCACCTTCGATGCCCGCAAGGCGCAGGCCCATGACGTCGGTGTAGCCCTCGCTCACCACCGCGAATCCGGACTTGGCCGCTGCTTGCCGCGCGAGGTCCAGCCCGAACAGCAGCTCGCGCTTGCGGAAGCGGTCGCCCTCCGGGGAGTTCACGTACTTGGCGCGCTCGTTGGGGTCGAGCGTGCGGGCCCCGAACCCCTGGACGCGCCCCCGGGCGTCGCAGATGGGGAACGTGATGCGCCCGGCGAAGAAGTCCTGCGCCACGCCCCCGCGCACCCGGGCCAGGCCGGCCTGCTCGAGCTGCTGGCGCGAGAACCCCTCGCGGATCGCGCGCCCCGAGAGCGCGGTACCCCCAGCGGGCGCCCAGCCCACCCGGAAGGTGCGGAGGAGATCCTCCGGGAACCCACGCCCCAGCAGGTACTCGCGTGCAGCAGCGGCATCGTCCGCCCGCCACAGCATCGCGGCATAGAACGCGCACGCGCGCTCCAGCAGTTCGCGGATGCGCTCGTTCTCGCGGCGGCGGGCGTCCTCCTGGGGCGAGGATGCCTCGTACCGCAGCTCCACGCCGAAGCGGTCGGCCAACTGCTCCACCGACTCCATGAACGACCCCGCGCCCTCGCGCTCCTGCATCCACGTGAACGCATCGCCGGTGGCGCCACAGCCGTAGCAGTAGTACGTGCGGTTCTCGGGCGGGATGAGGCAGAACGATGGCGTCCGCTCGTCATGGAACGGGCAGCGGCCCCACCATCGCCCCCCGCGCCGGGCCAACTGCACCTGGCCACGCACGAGCTCCAGAAGATCGGCGGAACTGCGGACCTCGTCGATGCTCGCGTCCATCACGCGCGGCATCAGAGCGGCCCCTCGTGTGGGATGAAGATGTCCCGGTGGGCCCGCAGGGCGTAGCGGTCGGTCATGCCCGATACGAAGTCCGTGACCCGGGTCAGCACGTCGCCGGTGCCCGCGTCGGCCATCCGGGCCGGATCGTCCAGGTACGCGCGCACCAGCGCCTGGACGACATGGCGCGCGCGGTGGGCCTCATCCGCGGCGGGCGAGGCCAGGTAGACCTCCGAGAACATGTAGGAGCGCAGCGACCGGAAGGCCTCTCCCACCTCGTCGCTCTGGCGGATCTCATCCGCATCGGACGATGCCCGGACGATGTCGGTGACCAGGCACGTGATGCGCTCGGACGTCGTCTCCCCGAGCACCGCGATCTCCGCTGCGGGAAGATCCCCGGGCGCGATGATCCCCGCGCGGATGGCGTCATCGATGTCGTGGTTGACGTATGCGATCCGGTCCACCAACCGCACGACCTGGCCCTCGAGCGTCATCGGCCGCCCCCCGCCCGTGTGATGGCGGATGCCGTCCCTCACCTCGCGGGTGAGGTTGAGGCCCCGGCCGTCGCGCTCGAGCACCTCCACCACCCGAACGCTCTGCTCGTTGTGCTGGAAGCGCCGACCATGCTCTGCGCGCAGCAGGTCATCAAGGGCATGCTCGCCCGCATGCCCGAACGGCGCATGCCCGAGGTCGTGCCCCATCGTGATGGCCTCGACCAGGTCCTCGTTCAGGCCCATCGCGCGCGCGACGGTGCGTCCGATGGCGGACACCTCGAGCGTGTGGGTGAGGCGCGTGCGGTAGTGGTCCCCCTCGGGCGAGATGAATACCTGGGTCTTGTGCTTCAGCCGCCGGAACGCCTTGGTGTGGATGATGCGGTCCCGGTCGCGCTGGAAGGCCGTGCGCAGCGGGCAGGGCTCCTCGGGCCGGTCCCGCGTGGCATCCGCCGCCCGCGCGGCGCGCGGGTCGAGCGGGGGCTCCCTCACGCGGTGGCGGGCACCGGGTGCCCGAGCTGCACGGGGAACTCCCACGGGCCGGCCGAGGCCTCCTCGCGGTGCCGCGGATCGCCGATCGCGTCCACGGTGATGACGACCTCACGTGCATCCAGGGGAACCCCCGGGCCGATCACGAGGGCGCCCTCCACGCGGTTCTGGTCGTGCTGCTCATCGATGACCGCGCTGGTGTACACACGGCCCCGATCATCCCGCACGTGCACGCCGAGGAGGTGCATCTGCTTGCGCTTCCGGGGCTCGGGCGCCTGCACCATGAACCGCGCGCGGGCACCGTCGCGGTAGCGCTCCAGCGTGGTGACGGCGATGGTCACATCGCCTGCCGCCTGCACCTGGTCCACCACGTCGACGCCGCGGAAGGTGCCCGGGCTGAACACGAGGGCGCCGGGGAAGGGCTCGACGACCTCCGTCCACCCGGGCTGCTCATGAGGGGTTGCCATCGGCACATCGGCCGCCATCTGGTGGATCCGGTCGGCGCCGCGGTGCTTCCAGATGTGGGGGCACTCGCGGAACATGGAGATGAGGGCGCGGTGCGACAGCGCCCGGCCGTCGTCCGGTATGACGATGCCGTAGCGGCCCTGATCCGGCCGCACCAACTCGATGAACGCCGCCGGCACATGAGCGTCGTCCTCGCCGAGCGCGGAGTCCTCGGCGTAGTGCAGGCGATCCACCTGCCAACCGTCGATGATCATCTCCATAAGGTCGCCCAGGCTGCCGGGCCGGTACCGCTCCTCAGTGGCGATGGGGATTCCCTCCGCAAGTGCGCTCGACGGCGCCGATCGTACACCCGGCCACGTGCTGCGGCGACCTAGGCGCCTGCGCCGTGACCCCCGCGCAGCGCGGCCTGGCCGGCGGCCGCGCGCGCCACCTGCACGCGGAACGGCGAGCAGGACACGTAGTCGAGGCCGACGTCGTGGCAGAAGCGCACGGACGCCGGATCACCGCCGTGCTCCCCGCAGATTCCCATCTTGAGGCCGGGGTGCACCGGCCGCGCGCCCTGCGCCGCGATCCTTATGAGGCGCCCCACGCCGTCGACGTCGAGCGTCTCGAACGGGTTGGAGGCCAGGAGATTCGACTGCAGGTACTCGGTGAGGAAACGGCCCTCGGCATCATCCCGCGAGAAACCGAGGGTGGTCTGCGTGAGGTCGTTGGTGCCGAATGAGAAGAAGTCGGCGTCCTCGGCGATCTCATCGGCCGTGAGTGCGGCCCGCGGGAGCTCGATCATCGTGCCCACGAGGTACTCGATCGGCGGCCCGCCAGCCCGCCGGAGGGTGGCCTCGACCTCCTCCACCACGATCTGCCGGGCCCGCCGCAGCTCCTCGCGGAAGGCGACCAGCGGGATCATGATCTCCACGATGGGTGCTTCGCCGAGCTCATCCCGCACGGCGATTGCAGCGGTCATGATCGCCGACGCCTGCATGCGGTAGATGTCCGGCATCTCGAGCCCCAGGCGCACGCCGCGGGTGCCGAGCATGGGGTTCAGTTCGTGCAGCGCCTGCACCCGCGCCAGCTGCGCGTCGAGCTCCGGGTTCCGGTGGCCCTCGCGCCGCGCATGGTCGGCCTGAACCGTCAGGTCGGTGAGATTGGGCAGGAACTCGTGAAGAGGCGGGTCGAGAAGCCGGATGGTCACCGGCAGGCCGCGCATCTCGCGGAAGATGCCCGTGAAGTCGTCCACCTGGAACGGGCGCAGCAGCGCCAGCAGGCGCCGCCGCGCATCCGGATCGTCACTGAGGATCATCGCCTGCATGAGCGGCACGCGTTCCTCGCTGAAGAACATGTGCTCCGTACGGCACAGGCCGATGCCCTCCGCACCCAGCTCCCGCGCGCGCCGGGCGTCATCGGGCGTGTCCGCGTTGGCGCGCACGCCCAGGTCGCGCACGCGGTCGGCCCATTCGAGCACCCGCACGAGGAACGGGTTCCGGGGGTCCGGTTCCATCACCGGGGCGGCGCCCGCGAATACCGCGCCCGATGTGCCATCGATGGTGATGACATCACCCTCGACGAGGTCGCGGCCCGAGAGGCGCGCACCGCCCCCCTCGGGGAACTCCAGCGCGTGCACGCCGCACACCGCGGGCCGGCCCATGCCCACCGCCACGATGGCGGCGTGGCTGGTCTTCCCGCCACGCGCGGTGAGGATGCCGCGCGCGGCGATCATGCCGTGGAGGTCGTCGGGGGTCGTCTCGTCGCGCACGAGGATCACGTCGTCACCACGGGCCGCCCGGCGCTCGGCCTCATCCGCAGACAGCACCACCGCGCCCACCGCCGCCCCGGGCGATGCATTCACCCCATGTGCGATCGCGGCGCCCGCGGCGGCGCGATCCAGTTGGGGCAGCAGCAACTGCGGGATCTGCCCGGGGTCGATGAGTTCGCGAAGGGCGTCGTCCTCGGACACGAGCCCCTCGTCCACCATGTCCACGGCGATGCGCACGCGGGCGAGCGCGCTGCGCTTGCCGCTGCGGGTCTGCAGCATGTACAGGCGCCCGTCCTCGATCGTGAACTCGACATCCTGCATGTCACGGTAGGTGCGCTCGAGCAGCGCCATGGTGTCCATGAGCTCGGCGAAGGCGTCGGGGAGCACCGCCTCCAACTCGTGCAGGGGGCGGGGCGTGCGGATGCCCGCCACCACGTCCTCGCCCTGCGCGTTCACCAGGAAGTCGCCGAAGGGGTGGCCTCCCTCGCCGGTGACGTTGTCCCGGGTGAAGGCCACGCCGGTGGCGGACCGCTCCCCGGTATTGCCGAACACCATCCGCTGCACGTTGACGGCCGTACCGAGGTCGTGCGGAATGCCGTGGAGGCGCCGGTAGTCATTGGCCCGCCGGTTCTCCCAGCTGCCGAAGACGGCACGGATCGCCCCATCCAACTGCGCCCGGGGGTCCTGCGGGAACTCCTCGCCCAGGTGCTCCTGAAAAATCGCCTTGAAGGAGGCCACGAGGTCCTCCAGGTCCGCGGCGCCCAGGTCCACGTCCGAACCGGCGCCGCGCGCGGCCTTGAGCGCGGTGAGGGCGGCCTCGAACCGCTCGCGCGGCACCTCACGCACCACATCCGCGTACATCTGGATGAACCGCCGGTAGGAATCAAAGGCGAAGCGCCGGTTGCCCGTCACGGCGGCGAGCCCCTCGACGCTGACGTCGTTCAGGCCGAGGTTGAGGATGGTGTCCATCATCCCGGGCATCGACTCGCGCGCGCCGCTGCGCACCGACACGAGCAAGGGGTCGTCGGGGTCGCCGAGGCGCTTACCCGCGTCATCCTCGAGGCGCGCGAGGTGCCCGCGTACCTGCTCCTCGAGCCCGTCGGGGTACGCACGGCCGCCCTCCAGGTATGCCATGCAGGCAGCGGTCGTGATGGTGAAGCCCGGGGGCACCGGCAGGCCCAACCGCGTCATCTCGGCCACGTTCGCGCCCTTGCCGCCGAGAAGATCGCGCATCTCGCGCGATCCCTCGCTGAACGCATACACCCACGTGGCCGACGCCGCCATCACTCACCGCCCTTCAGGACGAGGACCTCGAAGTCCGCGACCCGACCGTACGCCTCACCCGCCCTTCGCACCAGCGCGTGACGCCGGTCACGGGCTGCGGGATCGTCGGCGTTGACCATGACATCCTCGAAGAACGCATCCACGGCGCCGGCAAGATCCGCGGCGGCGGTGATGGCCGCCGCTGGGTCGCCCGCCGCGCGCGCGGCCTCCACGGCCTGCTCGCCCGTGGCGAGGGCCTCGGCCAGCCGATCCTCCGCAGGGTCATCGGCCGAGGAGTACCCGGAGATTCCGTGCTCCGAACCGCTCACGATGCGCCGGCAACGGTTGGCGGCCATGGCGGCGCGCCCGAGCCCGGCATCGTCCCGCGCGCCATCGAGGGCGCGGGCCCACGCCGCGATGGAGGCAATCCCGCCCACGTCCGCAGCCAGCGCCGCGCGCACGGCATCGGCGGGCACCCCCTCCAGGCCCAACTGATGCACGAGCCGGTCGGCGATGAACTCCGCCAGGGCCTCCAGCGCGGCGTCATCGGACAACGCGAGGTCGGCTCCCTGCTGCCGGAACCGGTCCATCGCCGGGCGGAGGACCTGCGCGGGACGCAGATCCCAGCCGCGATCGAGTGCGACGCGCACGAGGCCGGTCGCGGCCCTGCGAAGCCCGTAGGGATCCCGCGACCCGGAGGGGATCTCGTCGATCAGGAAGGCCCCGGCCAGGTTGTCCACCTTCTCGGCGCATGCGAGCAGTGCGCCGGGCCGGGAGGCGGGCACCGGTGAGTCGGGCCCCTCGGGCAGGTACTGCTCGGCGACGGCCGCGCACACCGCGGCCGGGCGCCCGTCCAGCGCGGCGTAGTGCGACGCCGCGAACCCCTGGAGCTCGCTGAACTCCGCCACGAGGATCGCACCCTGATCCGCCTTGGCGAGCGCCGCGGCCGCGATCCCGGCCTCGATATCCGCGGGCTCGGCCTGCACCGCACCCCCGAGGTCCGCAACGCCGGCGATGAGGCGATCACGCTTGTCCGCCAGCGTCCCCAGGCGGGCGTGGAAGACGATCGCGCCCAGGCGGGCATCCAACTCGTCCAGTCCGGCCGCGACGTCGCGCTCATAGGAGAAGGCCGCATCCTGGAGGCGCGCGTCCAGCACGTCCTCGTTGCCACGGACGATGATCTCCGCCGCCGCCGGGTCCCCGTTGGACACCGCGAGGAACGCGGGCATGAGGCTGCCACCGGCATCGTGCAGCGGCATGTACCGCTGATGGCTCTGCATCGCGGTGACGAGGACCCTCTCCGGCAGCGCCAGGTGCTGCTCCGCGATGCGCCCGGTGATGACGCTCGGCCACTCGACGAGGTGCACGACCTCCTCGATCTTCCCGGCGGGGTCACTCCAGGTGCCGCCCGCCGCCGCCGCGGCGGCGTCCAGGCCCTCGAGGATCGCCGCGCGCCGCTCGGCGTGATCCGCGATCACGAACGACGACCGCAACTGCGCGCGATACGCATCGGCAGAGGAGATCTCCACGGGGCCGCCCAGGAACCTGTGCCCCCGGCTCCATGCGCCGGCAGGCACGCCCGCCACCTCGAACGTAATCGCGTGGTCCCCGGCAAGGGCCGCGATCCAGCGCACTGGCCGTGAGAATCGCAACCCCGTGCCATCGCCCCACCGCATGGTCTTGCCGAATCGCAGACCCTCCAGCACGCGCCGCGCGATGTCCGGGATCAGGTCCGCGAGGGGGGCATCATCGGCCGCGAGGTCCACCCAGACGAACTCACGCCCGCTGGAGGGGTCCTCGCGCACCACCAGGTCGGCCACCTCCACGCCCTGTCCGCGGGCGAATCCCATGGCTGCCTTCGTAGGGGCGCCATCGTCCCCGAAGGCCGCCTGCACCGCCGGACCGCGGACCGCACGTGCCTCTCCCCCCTGCCGAGCAGCCACGCCCTCGCAGGAGACCGCGATGCGGCGGGGGGCCACCCACGCGCAGGGCGCCCCCGTGGCAGCCAGGTGCAGGTCGGCGAGGGCCGCGACCAGCAGGCCGGGCGCCTGCGCGATGGCCTCACGACACGCGCTCGACGGAAGCTCCTCGCAGCCGATCTCGATCAGCAGGTCAGGCACCGGCGGCCTCCGCATCGGCCGGCGGTGCCGTCGAGGCGAGCCAGTCCTCGGCGCACCGCGCGGCGAGGGCGCGGACGCGCCATATGTAGGCACCCCGCTCGGTGACGCTGATCACCCCGCGGGCATCGAGCAGGTTGAACGCGTGCGAGCACTTGAGCACCTGGTCATATGCCGGCAGCACGAGTCCGGCATCCAGGCATCGCGCGCACTCGCGCTCGTGATCGTCGAACTGGCGGAACAGGGTGTCCACATCGGCCACCTCGAAGTTGAACGCGCTCCACTGCCGCTCGTTCTCGCGGTAGACGTCGCCGTACGTGACCCCCGGGGCCCACTCCAGGTCGTAGACGGAACGCACCCCCTGGAGGTACATCGCGATCCGCTCGAGCCCGTACGTCAACTCGACCGGGATGGGCGCCAGGTCGATGCCCCCGGCCTGCTGGAAGTACGTGAACTGGGTGATCTCCATGCCATCGAGCCATACCTCCCAGCCGAGGCCCCACGCGCCGAGCGTGGGGCCTTCCCAGTCATCCTCGACGAACCGCACGTCATGCACCGCGGGGTCGAGCCCAAGCGCGGTGAGCGAGCCGAGGTAGAGGTCCTGCACGTCCTCTGGCGAGGGCTTCAGGATCACCTGGTACTGGAAGTAGTGCTGGAGGCGGAAGGGGTTCTCGCCATACCGCCCGTCCGTCGGACGGATGGAGGGCTCCACGTACGCCACCCGCCAGGGGTCGGGCCCGAGGCTGCGCAGCAGCGTGGCGGGGTTGAATGTGCCCGCCCCCACCTCCGTGTGGTACGGGTGCATGAGCGAGCAGCCACGCGACGCCCAGTACGCGTGCAGGTCGAGGATGATCTGCTGGAAGGACGGGGCGGGCGCTGACACGGGGGCGCAGCATAGCCGCCGCGTCCGGCTGGGGCGTCTAGGGTCAGGGCGCACCCCACGCATGCCCCGCCGCCCCACATCACCCGTGCTGACCGCCGCCCTCTTGGTCGGGGTCCTGTCGGCCTCCGTTGCCCTCGGGTGGACGCTTGCCCGGCACACGTCGGGAGGAGTCACCAGCGATGAGTGGGCGGCCCGCAGCGACCCGTCAGAGCCCGACTACGTGCAGGAGCCCCCGGACGCGCGCCCTGCGACCCGCACGCCATCGGCAGGGACCGTGCCGGTGCCCGTGCCACCGACTCCACCCGGGCGTTCGTCGGAGGACACGCCGCCGGTCGCCGATCCCCCGGGGACCGAGCCCACGCGCTCCGGTCGCACGGCCCCAGCGGTCCCGACGCCTGCCGCGCCAACCGTCACCTCGCCCCCCCAGGCCCCGGAGCCCGCTGCCACGCCGGATGCCCCGACCGAGCCCGCCCTCGCGCCGTATGACCCGCCACCCGCGATCGGAATCGCGGCCGAGGCGCTCCCGCCGGACGGCGCGGCGTGGTCGATGATCACGGACGCCCGGCGCACCGCCGCGCCGGGCTCGCAGGAGCGCGCCGATCTTGACTGGCTGGTGGACTTCGCCCGGGCGGCCGCCGCCCCGGGTCGGCCGGAGGGCCGCAGGGCCACCGCCCGCCGCGCCCTGCGCGTGAATGCCTGGTGGTACGCCACGCGCGAGGCACCCGGCGCACGGGTGATCGCCCGCGACCCCGAGGGCGTCATCCTCACCTACCGGCGCGGCCACGGGTTCATGGTGAACCCGGTCGCCACCATGGGGCGGTGGCGTGACCTCAACACCGCATGGAGCCCCGCGCAACTGGCGGACGCGATGCTGCCGATGATCGTGGACCGCGGGCACCCCAACGGGGCGTGGGGCGCCCTCGAGTACTTCGACGTACCCGGTGAGCCGGACGCCGTGCGTCCCGGGGTGTCGGCCATGGCGCAGTCCCGCGGCGCGGCCCTCTTCGCCCGCGCCTGGCGCACCACCAGGGATCCGCGGTACCGGCAGGCGGCGGGACGGTTGCTGCGCGCATTCGCGGTGCCGGTCGATGACGGCGGGGTGCGATCGGAGGTCCCCGACCCGGATGGCGGGGGCCCCGGCACGTGGTACCCCGAGCGCGCGTACCCCGGAAGCGCGCCGTGGACGGGCGGAGCGCTGAACGGCTTCATGGTCACCCTCATCGAACTGCGCCGCACCGCGACCGGTCTTTCGGCCACCCAGACGGAGGTGCCGGGCTCCACTGCCACCGCCGCGCGGATCCCCGACGGGAGCAGTGCCGAACCCGGGGCGGATTCCGACAACCCCGCGGCCGCTCTCGCCCGCGCGCTGGCCGATGAGGGCGCCGCATCGCTCCGGCGGTTCCTCCCCCACCACGACAGCGGGTCGTGGTCCTACTACGGCCTGCTCACGCCCGGGCGGCCGTGGCGCTCGTACCTGGCCGACCTCAACTACCACTGCTACCACGTGGCCCTCCTGCGCGACCTGCATCCGCTGTATCCGGATGCCGGGTTCGCAGGGGTCGCGGAGCGCTGGCAGGCGTACGTCGATACCCGTGGCGCCCAGTGCCCCGCGCGGTAGGGCCGCCGTGGGTGGTCTACCCTGTGCGGGTCCACGAACAGGAGCACCCATGCCCGAGTTGCCGCCGCCCGCAGACCCCTCGAAGTCCTACACGGCCGTGTTCGACACGACCGCCGGTGAGATCCGCTGCGAGTTGTTCGCCGCGGAGTCGCCCCAGACCGTCGGGAACTTCGTCGGCCTGGCGGAGCAGGGCTACTACGACGGCCTGATCTTCCACCGCGTCATCCCGGACTTCATGATCCAGGGCGGCTGCCCGCAGGGCATCGGCACCGGCGGGCCCGGCTACAACTTCGCCGACGAGATCAACGACCACCCGCTCGTGCGAGGCAGCCTTGCGATGGCAAACGCCGGCCCGAACACCAACGGTTCGCAGTTCTTCATTGTCACGGCCGAGGCCACGCCGTGGCTCGACGGCAACCACACGAACTTCGGCCGGGTCACGGCGGGGCAGGATGTCGTTGAGGCCATCGGCACGACCGCCACGGGCGCGAACGACCGTCCGGTGGAGGAGCAGCGGATCAACGCGGTCAGGATCGAGGTCGCCTAGCACGATTCCCGGGCTCGCGCCATCTTTCGCGCGGGCCCCGATCGCATCTAGGATGCCCAACGACCCGACCCCCATCGGAGACCGATGACGACTTCACTCACGCAATTGGCGGAGCTCATCGACCACGGTGAGTTCCGGACCCTGCTGCAGCGGGGGCAGGAGGTGGGCTTCCTCTCGATCGAGGACGTCGCCGACATGCTCGACCTGCTCAGCGTGGACGCCGGGCTGGCAGAGGACATCTACCAGCAGCTCGACGAGGCCGGTATCGAGCTGCTCGAGCCGGCGGAGGCCGCAGCCCGCATGGCGGAGATCGCCGAGCAGGCCGATCGCCCGCGCCGCCAGGCCACCGTCGAGCAGACCACTGACGCCCTGCAGCTGTTCCTGAAGGACATCGGCCGCGTGCCGCTGCTCACCGCGGCGCAGGAGGTCGACCTGGCCAAGCGGATCGAGGCCGGTGACCAGACCGCGAAGACGCAGATGGTGGAGGCCAACCTCCGCCTCGTGGTATCCATCGCAAAGGGCTACCGGGGCCGCGGCCTGCCGTTCCTGGACCTGATCCAGGAGGGCACCCTCGGGCTGGTGCGTGCGGTGGAGAAGTTCGACTGGCGCCGTGGCTTCAAGTTCTCCACCTATGCCACCTGGTGGATCCGGCAGGCGGTCACGCGCGCCCTGGCAGACAAGGGCCGCACCATCCGCATCCCCGTCCACGTGGTGGAGAAGCTGAACCAGATCAGCCGCGCCGAGCGCACGCTGGTCGGCCAGCTCGGGCGTGAGCCCACCGCCGAGGAGATCGGCGCCGTTGCCGGCCTCCCGGCATCCGAGGTCGAGGACATCCTGCGCAGCGCGCAGCCGATCGTGTCGCTGGAGAAGCCGGTGGGCGAGGACGAGGAGTCCGAGTTCGGGCGCTTCCTCGCCGACGAGACGAGCATCGCCCCGGAGGTCGCGGCCGAGCAGGCGCTGCGCGACGAGGCGCTGCGCGATGTGCTCGACCAGCTCTCCTACCGTGAGCGCCGGGTGCTCGAGCTCCGGTACGGGCTGGGGGGCGAGAAGCCCCGCACGCTCGACGAGCTCGGCCGCATGTTCAACGTCACGCGCGAGCGGATCCGGCAGGTGGAGCACCAGTCGCTGCAGAAGCTGGCGAGCATGGCGGAGGCCAACCGGCTCTCGTAGGGCCTGTCAGGCGGCGCTGATCAGTTCAGCAGGGGGTCATCGGGCGCCGTCGCCATGAGGCGATACGAGGCCCCCGCGCGCGTCAGGGCCTCGCGCCAGAGGTCCTTGGGCTCCGCGGTGAAGACGTCGGCGACGTCGGGCTCGACGTCGATCCAGGCGTCCTGCCGGATCTCCGACTCAAGCTGACCGCCTCCCCATCCGGCGTAGCCACCGAACGCGCGCGCGCTGCGCATGCCCGGCATGAGGCCGCCCTCGATGGATTCCGGGTCGAGAATCCCCACGGTGCCGAAGGTGATGCCGCCCGCCGCGCCGGTGTCCTCGAAGTCCGCCAGCACGATGACCGTGCCGGGTTGCACGGGACCGCCCCGGAAGACCGGCGCGCCGTCCGGGACCACCGTTGACAGCGGCTCCGGGAGGGCCTCGGCCGCCCGCACCTCCATCGGCTGGTTCAGCACGATTCCGAGCGCGCCCTCCTCGGCGTGCTCCAGCACCAGCACCACCGCCCGGCGGAAGTTCGGGTCGTCATCCAGGTGCGGGGCCGCGACCAGCAGGCGACCCCTTCGCCAGCGGGGTGCGCTCATGACGCCTTCCCGCGGCGCCCCGTACGCGGCCTACTGCAGCGCAGCGCGGCGACGACGGCCCTGCACGGTGTTCCAGATGCCCCCGCCGATGATCAGCGCGAGGCCGACGACGATCCCGAACCAGAACACGCCGTAGTGCTGCCACAGGTCCCGGCCCACGTCCTCGAACGCGAAGCCGATCTGGAACCACACGAGGCCGACGACGATGAGGAGAGCCCCGAGGGTGAACGGCCACACCACCGGCAGGCCGGAATCATCCTTGTCGTCATGCGCCATTCGTGGTCCTCCGGGCGGGTTTCCTGCGGTACGTGGCCACGTTATCAGCGCGCACGGCGCGCCACCGGCGCGCGCAGGGGCGAAGGGCCCGGTCAGGCGGGCGGATCGTCCCCCGAGGACAGCGCGCGCGCAGCGCGCCGCTCGCGGGCGTCCACGGCGAAGTGCCCGCCGGCCGACCGGTAGAGGCGCGCCGGGCGCCCGCGCCCCTCGGCCCGCAGCTCGCCGGATTCCTCGACGACCCCGGCGCGCAGGACGTCGCGCCGGAAGTTCCGGGCGTCCAGCCGCCGGTCGAGCAGCACTTCGTACACCGCCTGCATCTCGCCCAGGGTGAAGAGATCCGGAAGAAGGTTGACCGCCACGGGGGCGTAGGAGGTCTTCGCGCGCAGGCGCTGCAGCCCGTAGGCCACCACCTGCTCCTGGCCCTCGGCGAGGGATGGCAGGTCGTCGTGCGCGAACCACCGGACCTCCGCCACGTCCGGCCCCGGCGCGATGGGGTGGCGTCCGGCGTCGATCAACGCCAGGTACGCGACCACCACCTCTTCCCCGCCCCGGTCGAAGGTGTAGAGCTGCTCCATCGCGATGTCGCGGACCCCCGACGTATCGCTCACGGCGCGGGCGGCGGCGGCACCAAGCGCATCGGACCCCGCGGGACCGGTGGCAGGAAGCGTCCAGGTGCCACCGCCGACCCGGCCAAGCAGCACCTCGAGGCCCCCGTCGCGCACCGTGAACACCGCCACCTCGATGCGCACCCTCATGCGCGCTGCCGCTCCTCGCGCTCGGCCATGCCCTGGAGGCCGAGGAGGTTGTTGTCCAACCAGTTGAAGGCCGTCCAGCGCAGGAGCGCGTCGGGGGTCCGCAGCGCTTCGGTGGGGGGCCACGCGGCGTCCACGGCCGCCTGCAGCGCGCTGGCATCGCCCGGCGCGTCACGATGGGCCCGCCGAGCCGCGTCGCCCATCGCGCGCTGGGCGCGCCGGCCGAGGTCGATGGCCTCCGCTGGATCGACGACCGGGCCGAAGTGGCTCACGTACAGGTGCATGGGCCGGAGCCCCTCCAGCACGTCAAGGCTCGCGAGCGCGGCATCGACGTCGTACTCGGGCGGCGGAATGCTCGGATACACCTCGCCCCCGCCCAGTTGCACGCCCACCGCATCCCCGGCGAAGACGACGCCCTCCACCTCGTCCAGCAGGGACATGTGGTGCCGGGCGTGCCCGGGCGTCCACACCACCCGCAGCGCGCGCCCGGGAGAGATCGGCACCAGGTCCCCGTCCGCTGCCTCCCGGATGCGATCCACCGGAATGGCGGCGAGGCCGCCGATGGCCGATGAGAGGCGACCGAAGAGTGCATGCGTGCCCGCCACGAGGCGGGCGGGATCCACCAGATGGGGCGCGCCCCGCGGGTGAACCACCACGGTCGCTCGCGGGAACGCCCGCGCGAGATCGCCGGCCGCCCCGCAGTGATCGAGGTGCACGTGCGTGAGGATGATCCACGCCAGGTCGTCCGGGCCGATTCCCGCCGCGGCGAGGGCATCCCCGACGGTCGCGGCGCTGGTCTGGGTGCCGCAATCGATGACCGCGGGCTGATCGCCGGGAACCACGTGCACGCCCGTCATGCCCGGGATTCCGGCCAGCAGGGTGTCGAACTGGATGATGCCGCCGGGGTGCCGGTCCATGCACGCGAGTCTCGCATACGCTTCGGGCATGGCGAACGACAGGGAAGCCGCATGGGCGGCCGCCGGCACCGCGTGCGCGGCCCTCGTGCGGGATGGGATGAGAGTCGGGCTGGGCACCGGCAGGGCCGCCACGGCGGGAATCCGCGCGCTCGGGCAGCGCGTCGCCGACGAGGGCATCCGCGTGACGGGCGTGCCCACCTCTGAGGCGAGCGCGCTGGTCGCCGCGGACGTGGGAATCCCGCTCGGTGACCCCGGGATGCCGCTCGACCTGGCCTTCGACGGCGCGGATGCCGTGGATCCCGCGGGGCTGTGCGTGAAAGGCGCGGGCGGGGCCATGGTGCGCGAGCGCGTCCTGGCGCATGCCGCGGCCCGCTTCGTGGTGCTCGTGGATGCGCCCAAGATCGTGCCGGCCCTCGACGACTGGGGAGTCCTCCCCATCGCCGTCGTGCCCTTCGCCGCCGCGGATGTCATGCGCGAGCTCGACGACCTCGCACCGGACCGCCGCGAGCGGGACAGCGATGACGCGATGGCGCTGGTGGACCTGCACCTTCCCGGGGGAGCGGACTGGCCCGCCGTCGCCGAACGCGTCCGGGCACTGCCGGGCGTCCTCGACCACGGCCTGTTCCGGCTGGTCCTCGCCGATGTGCTGATCGGTCACCCCGACGGAACGGTGTCCACCGCCGGGTGAGCGTCCGCGCGCGTACAGCGGCTGCCGTGGCGCGCGCGACAGGGCGTGCCTCCCGGGTGCTCGGCCGGGGCGGGGGAACCGCCGTGCCCGGTCACGTGCTCCTGCGGCTCGACCCCCACGGGATCGAGCACTTGTCCGCACGGATGGGTGGCGGCTCGATGCTCGTCTCGGCCACGAACGGGAAGACCACGACCACGCGCCTGCTCGCGGGCGCCCTGCGCACCGGGGGCGCCCCCGTGGTCACCAATGCCGCCGGCGCGAATCTCCTGAGCGGCGTGGCAACCACGCTCGCGGAGGCGGGAGGCACCCTCGGGGCGGACACCCGGGGCGTCTTCGAGGTGGACGAGGCGGCACTGCCCGCGGTCGCCGCGCGCATGCACCCCCGGGCCCTCCTGCTGATGAACCTGTTCCGCGACCAGTTGGACCGGCACGGCGAACTCGAGGCCATCGCCGCGCGGTGGCAGGGAATGATCGACACGCTTCCCGCCGCCACGCGACTCGTCCTGTGCGCGGACGATCCGCTGGTGGCATCCCTGGCCCCTGCAGGCGCCGACGTGACGTGGTTCGGCATCGATGCCCCCGAGGCGACGGCAACGGCCCTCCCGCATGCCTCGGACTCGACCCGGTGCCGCTCATGCGGGGAGCCCCTGGGGTACACCGCCGTGTGGGTGGGGCACATCGGGGCGTGGTCATGCCCCTCCTGCGGGCGGCAGCGTCCCCGTCCGGCGGTCCGGGTGGTGCATGCCGGGCTCCGGGGCACCGCGGGCTCCACGCCGGTTATCGACACGCCGGGGGGCCGCGTGACCCTGGATCTCGCCCTGCCGGGACTGCACAACGTGCTGAACGCGGCCGGCGCCCTCGCCGGGGCGATTGCGATGGGCATCCCCGGGGACGCCGCTGCGGAGGCCATCAGCCGCGTTCCCGCGGCATTCGGACGCGCCGAGCGAGTGGCCGTGGGTGATCGCGACGTCGTGCTGATGCTGGCGAAGAACCCCGCCGGTGCGAATGAGAATGTCCGCACCCTGCTGCTCGATCCCGGCGATCATGACCTGCTCGTGGCGCTGAACGACCGCATCGCCGACGGGCGCGACGTGTCCTGGATCTGGGACGTCGACTGGGAGCCCCTGCTGCCACGCGTCCGGCGCCTGACCGCCACGGGCGAGCGCGCGCATGACCTCGCATTGCGCTTCCGGTACGCGGGGATACCGCCGGAGCGCCTCCACGTGCAGGAGGATCCCGGCCGGGCCCTCGACGACGCACTCGCGGCGACCCCCCACGGGGGCACGCTGCAGGTGCTGCCCACCTACACCGCAATGCATCAGATCCGCGCGGACCTCGTGGCCCGTGGCGCCGCGAGCGACTTCTGGGAGGCCGGCTGACATGGCGGGCGCGGTCATCACCCCGGCCCGCGGGTTCATGGCCGAGCACGGCCACTACCACGACGATGACGGGTTCTGGGAGGCACACGCCGACCGGCTCGGCGGTCCGGTGTGCGACCTGGGGGCGGCGGCGGGGCGGATCAGCCTGCGTGTCGCCGCCCGGGGCCACGATGTGTGGGCCGTCGACACCGACCCGGAGATGCTCGAGGTACTGCGCGAGCGGGCGGCCGCGGCCGGTGTGGCGGACCGCGTGCAGGCGGTCCGCGGGTCCATGACGGGTCCGCTTCCAGTGCATGGTGCCGGGCTGGTGATGATCCCGATGAACAGCCTGCAGCTGATGCATTCCGGAGAGGACCGGCGTGCGTGCTTCGCCGCCGCCCACGACGCGCTCCGGCCCGGGGGCGAGATGATCTTCGACCTCGCCATGCCGCACTTCGCGGTGATCGGGGACCTCGTCGGGGTTCTGCTGGACACCGGCCATTCCGTGGATCCGGATACGCGCGACCTGCTGATGCACCAGGCGGTGTTCGAACGCGTAGACCCCGCCCGCGGTGAGGCCGACATGCGCATCATCATCGAGCGGATCCACGCGGATGGGACCCGCACCCGCGTCGAGCGCCCGCATCACCTGCATCTGTACGAGCCCGACGAGATCCCGGCGCTCGCCGCGGGCGCGGGCCTCGAGGTGGTCTCCTGCCGGTCGGGCTTCCGCGACGAACCACTGGCTCCAGACGCTGAGCGCCATGTCTGGCGCCTTCGGAGGCCCGGCGCATGAGCACGGCGACCGGCGACGTGCGCCTGTGCCATCTGTATCCGCGCGAGCTGAACATCTATGCGGACCGCGGCAACATCGCGGTGCTGCGGATGCGCCTCGGGTGGCGCGGCATGCGCCTGGTGGTGGACGAGGTGGGCGTGGGTGATCCGGTGATCCCCGGTCGCCATGACCTCTACTACCTCGGCGGCGGCCAGGACCGCGACCAGGCGATCGTGGCGCGGGACATGGCGCGCGACAAGGGCCCCGCCATCGTCTCGGCCGTGGAGGATGGGGCCGCGCTCCTCGCCGTGTGCGGTGGCTACCAACTCGCAGGGCACCGCTACGTGGGCGTTGACGGCGTGGTGATGCCCGGCATCGGCCTGCTGGATGCGGAGACCACCGCCGGGGACGACCGGCTCATCGGTGACGTACTGCTCGCCGCCACCCTGGACGGCGCCACGCGGGAGGTCGCCGGCTTCGAGAACCATGCCGGGCGGACGCACCTCGGGGCGGGCGCCACGCCCTTCGGGCGGGTGCTTGCGGGCTATGGCAATGACGGCCTCAGCGGCACGGAGGGGGTCACCTACCGGCGCGCCATCGGCACATACCTCCACGGACCGCTTCTCCCGCGGAACCCGTGGGTGGCCGACACGCTCCTCGCGTGGGCCCTCGCCCATCGCACCGGCGAGCGGGTGGACCTGCCGGCGCTCGATGACGCGCTCGAGGATGCGGCGCGGGCCGTTGCCGCCGGCCGTGCCCGGGGCGGCAGGCAGGAGCGGCTCATCGGACGGCGCTCCTAGCGCCCCGTCGAGCCGAAGCCCCCCTCGCCGCGACCATCCGTGCCCGGAAGGCGGTCGGCCTCCACCGCCTTCCCCATCGCCACGGGCACGACCACGAATTGCGCCACCCGGTCCCCGGGATGGATCACCACCTCCGAGTCCCCGAGGTTCACGAGGATCACGCGGAGCTCGCCGCGGTAACCGCTGTCAATGAGGCCCGGTGCGTTCGCGACGGTCAGCCCATCCCGGAGGGCGCGACCCGATCGGGGCACGACCAACCCCGCCATTCCGGCGGGGACCGCCACCGCCAGCCCGGTGCCCACGGCGCACCGTGCGCCCGGGGCGATGTCGGCGTGCTCCACCGACACCAGGTCCAGGCCCGCATCACCCGGATGGGCACGCTGGGGGATGACCGCCTCCGGCGCCAGGCGCCGGAACGGGATGTCAGGCGCCGACGAGACGGGAGATGCGCTCCGCCGCCTCCATGAGGCGGTCGTCGGGCACGGTGAGGCTCATCCGCACGAAGCCCTCGCCGCTCGGCCCGTATGCCGAGCCCGGGGAGATCACGACGGCGGCCTCCTCCAGCACCTTCTCCGTGAACGATGCGGAGGTCTCCCCATCGGGAACCCGCGCCCACACGTAGATCGCGCCCTTCGGGGGCGTGAGCTCGAGACCGATCTCGCGCAGGGCGTCCACCAGGACATCCCGGCGGCGGCGGTAGATGTCGCACATGGCCCGGACCGAGGCCTGATCCGAGTCGAGGGCGGCGATGCTGGCTTCCTGCACGGCCTCGAACATGCCGGAGTCGAGGTTCGTCTTCAGCTGCCAGTAGGCGCTCACGACCTCGGGGTTGCCGACGACAGCACCGCTGCGCCAACCCGTCATGTTGTAGGTCTTCGACAGCGAGAACACCTCGATGCCGACATCCTTCGCCCCGGGGGTGGCCAGGAACGACGGCGCGACATAGCCGTCGTAGGTGATCTCCGAGTAGGCGTTGTCGTGGACGATGATGAAGTCGTGACGCCGGGCAAGATCCACGGCGCGCGCGAACAGATCGTCCTCCACCACCGCGCCGGTGGGGTTGTTCGGGTAGTTCAGGTACATGATCCGGGCGCGATCGAGGACGCCCCCGGGGATCGCCCCGAAGTCGGGCTGGAACCCGAGTTCGGGGACAAGGGGCATCGGGACCGGCTCCGCGCCCACCAGCAGCGGTCCCATCGTGTAGACGGGGTACCCGGGATCGCTCGCCAGGGCCACATCGCCGGGATCGAGGAGGGCGAGGTTCAGGTTGGCGATCGCCTCCTTGGCACCGAGGGCCGGGAGGATCTCGGTGTCCGGATCGAGTTCGACGCCGAACCGGCGCCCGTAGAACCCGGCGACCGATTCACGGAAGCCCGCACGCCCGCGATTGGACGGGTACTGGTGGGTGCCGGCGTCTGCCACGGCGTCCTGCATGCGGCGCACGACGAGATCCGGGGTCGGGGTGTCCGGATCCCCGATGCCCAGCGAGATGATGTCCACCCCCTCGGCCTTCTTCGCCGCGATCTTCCTCTCGATCTCCGCGAACAGGTACGGGGGCAGGAGCCCCAGCCGGGCCGCGCCGACAGGACGATTGCTCACAGGGCCTCCAGACGTGAGGTCAGGGCCGCGGACATGCGGCCGGAGTAGATGGGATCCGCAGGGCCGGTCATGGTGACCCGCAGGTCATCGGCCACGTCGATCACGAGGTCGCCACCGGACAGGTGGACGGTCACGGGCGCTTCCAGGCCGTCCAGGCGAACACCCGCCACTGCCGCGGCGCACGCGCCCGTGCCGCAGGCCATCGTCACGCCGGCGCCGCGCTCCCATACCCGCATGGTGATCTCCGACGGACCATCGCGGCGGATGAACTCCACGTTGGTGCGCTGCGGGAAACGGTCGGCCACTTCCACCGCGGGTCCGATGGTCGCGACCGCGGCGTCCGGGTCGTCGTGACGGATCACGGCGTGCGGATTGCCCATCGAGACCTCGGCAAGGGTCACGGTGCCCGCCGGGGTATCGAGGGCTTCATCCGCCTCCCCGGCGGGGAAGCGCGCCTGCCCCATGTCCACGGACACCATCGACCCGTCCACGGCCACGCGCAGCTCGCCGGCCCCGGTGAGGATGCGCCCGTCGGCCGGCAGCGCGCCGCGCCCGTCCAGGTACCGGGCCACCATGCGGATGCCGTTGCCGCAGTTCTCCGCCATGCTGCCGTCCGGATTCCACACCCGCATCTCGGGCACCGGCCCGTCCATGCGCACCTCGAGGATTCCATCCGACCCCACCCCGAAGTTCCGGTCGCAGACCACGCGCGCCCGCGCAGCGGTGATGGGAAACGGCCACGCCGCCGACTCGGTCACCACGTAGTGGTTGCCGAGTCCCTGCCACTTCTCGAACGCGATTCCCTCGTGCACGGTGCCGCAGGCTATCCGACGCCCTCGCGGGCGCGCCGCCATGCGCCCACGATGGCTGCCACGGCGACCTCCGGCGGCCCGTCGCCCAGGTCGATGAGGAGGTCCGGGGACATCCTGCGCATCCACGTGCCCTGCATGCGCGCGAGCCGCCGGGTCCGGACGTTCACGGCCTGCTCGAACCCCGCCATGTCCATGTCCCCCGCCGCGACCGCCCGGGCCTCCGTCATCCCGATCACCTGCGCCGGCCCGCGGGCAAGGTCCGGACGTGATGCCGCGGCCGTCAACTCATCGATGAGGCCGTCCTCCATCTCCCTCCGCACGCGCAGGGAGATGAGCCGGTGCAGTACCTCACGCGGGCGATCGAGCCCGACGACGAGCGTCGGACGCCGATGCGCCGCAGCCCAGATGTCGCCACCCCCCGCCTCCCCGGAATGCGCTCGCTCCAGCGCGCGCGCCAGGCGCCGCGGGTTCGCGGGGTCGGTGGCCGCGGCGACCCCCGGTGCGAGGCGGCGGAGTTCCTCCATGGCGGCAGCCGGATCCGCCGCAAGCGCCTCGGCCCATTCCCGCACTGCGGCGTCGGGTGGCGGACGCATGTCGAGGTCACATGTGGCCGCCCTCAGGTACAGCCCCGTGCCCCCGGCGATGATCGGCACGCGCCCTCGCTCCAGGAGCTCGTCGACCACCGCATGGGCCGACTGGGCAAAGCCCCCCGCGCGGGAATCCTCGTGCAATTGCAGGTCGCCCACGAAGTGGTAGGCCACCTCCGACCGCGCCGCGGGGCCGGGCGAGTCCGCCGCCACCTCCAGGCCGCGGTAGCGCTGGAACGGATCGGCCACGAGGACCTCACCGCCGAGTTCCCCCGCCAGCGCGTGCGCCACGGCGCTCTTCCCGCATGCGGTGGGCCCGAACAGGGCCAGCACCTCCGCGGGGGTACTCAGGCGGCCCCCGCCGGCTGCGGCACCGCCACCCGATGCCCTGCCAGCGTCGTGGACGTCGCCGCGTCGATCATTACCGGCACGATCGTGCCGGCCTCCGCCGCCCCGTCGAAGTTGACCGTCACGTTGTGCGAGGAGCGACCGCTCATCCGCGACGGATCGGTGCGCGAGGGGCCCTCCACCAGGACGTCTGCCACCCGCCCGACGTGCCGCGCCAGGCGCTCGCGCGCAGTGGCCTGCACCGCCTCGATGAGTCGCGCGATGCGCGCGGACTTCACCTCGGGCGGCACGTCGTCCGCCAGATGCTCACCCGCCTCGGTGCCCGGGCGGGCCGAGTAGACGAACGTGTAGGCCCCGTCGTACCCCACCTCGCGCACCAGAGCCTCGGTGTCCGCGAAGTCGGCGTCCGACTCGCCGGGGAAGCCGACGATCAGGTCGGTGGTCAGCGCGATGTCCGGGACCGCCTCACGGATGCGCCCGACCAGGTCGAGGTAACGCTGGCGATCATAGGTACGGCGCATGGCCTTCAGCACCCGGGTGGACCCGGACTGCGCGGGCAGGTGGATGTGGGCGCACACCTCGGGGACGTCGCGGTGGACGGCGATCACGTCCGCGCGGATGTCCTTGGGGTGGGGGCTCGTGTACCGGACGCGCCGGATTCCCGGGACTGCCGCAACCGCCGTGAGCAGTTCCGCGAAACCCATCCGCGCATCGGCGGGAAGGTCCCGGCCATAGGAGTTCACGTTCTGGCCGAGCAGGGTGACCTCGACCACCCCGTCATCGGCCTGCGCCGCGACCTCCTGCAGGATCGCCTGTGGCGGGCGGCTGCTCTCGCGACCGCGCACCGAGGGGACGATGCAGTACGAGCACACGCAGTTGCAGCCCACCGAGATCTGGACCCACGCCTGATGCGGCCGCTCGCGCAGCGACGGCAGGTCCCCGCTGAACCGCCCGTCGAACGTGAATGCGCCCACCGCCTGCAGGCGCTCGCGCGCGAGCAGCTCGCCAAGGCGGTTCACCTCGCCGGGACCGAACGCGATGTCCACGAAGGGGAAGTCGCGGAACACCGACTCCTTCTGGCTCTGGGCCCAGCATCCGCCCACGGCCACCACCACGTCGGGCCGCTCGCGCTTGATGCGCCGGGCGTCGCCAAGGTTGCCCATGAAGCGCTCATCCGCCGAGCCACGGATCGTGCACGTGTTGAACACGATCAGGTCCGCGCCATCGCGATCCGGGCTCTCGTGGTAGCCGAGGGAGCCGAGCAATCCACGCATCCGCTCGGAGTCATGCGCGTTCATCTGGCACCCGAAGGTGGTCAGGTGGTACCGGGGCATGGCCGCCATCGTAGCCCCGCGCCCGCGGCGTCGCCGACGGGCGCGGGGCCGGCGCGGTGTCCTACGCCGCCTTCACCTCTGCTGCCGCGTCTTCCGTGCCGCCCGCCACCTCCAGCACCTCACCGGTCTCCGGGTCCACCACCAGGCCATCCTGCGGCATCACGCCGGCGGCCTCGCGGATGCGCCGCTCGATCTCGTCCGCGATGTCGGTGTGCTCCAGCAGGAACGCCCGCGCCGCGTTGCGACCCTGGCCCAGCCGGTCATCGCCGAACGAGTAGTACGCACCGCTCTTCGTGACGATGTCGTGCTCGATGCCGAGGTCCAGCAGGCAGCCCTCGCGGGAGACGCCCTCGCCGTAGAGGATGTCGAACTCCGCCTGTCGGAACGGCGGCGCCACCTTGTTCTTCACCACCTTCACGCGGGCGCGGCTGCCGATGACCTCGGCGCCCTCCTTCAGGTTCTCGATGCGCCGGACGTCAAGGCGCACCGAGGAATAGAACTTCAGGGCACGGCCGCCCGGCGTGGTCTCGGGCGAGCCGAACATCACCCCGATCTTCTCGCGGAGCTGGTTGGTGAACACGCAGATCGTGCCGGCGCGGTTCAGCGTGCCCGCCAACTTGCGGAGCGCCTGGCTCATCAGGCGCGCCTGGAGGCCCACATGGGTGTCGCCCATCTCGCCCTCGATCTCGGCCTTGGGCACCAGGGCGGCCACCGAGTCGATCGCCACCACGTCCAGCGAGCCGGAGCGCACCAGCAGGTCGGCGATCTCCAGCGCCTGCTCGCCATGGTCGGGCTGCGACACCAGGAGCTCATCCGTGTTCACGCCGATGCGCCGGGCATAGGCGGGGTCGAGTGAGTGCTCGGCGTCGATGAAGGCGGCCAGCCCGCCGCGACGCTGGGCCTGCGCCATCACGTGGTACAGCAGGGTGGTCTTGCCCGATGCCTCCGGGCCGAAGATCTCGACGATGCGGCCGCGCGGAAGGCCCCCGATGCCCAGGGCGATGTCCAGGGGCAGCGCGCCCGTGGGCACGTAGTCGATGTCGGTCTGCGGCATGTCGCCCATCCGCATGATCGCGCCCTTGCCGAACTGCTTCTCGATCTGCGCGACCGCCGATCCCAGTGCCTCGGACTTCTCCACGGTGCCCCCCTGTCGCGCGCCTGCCGGCGCCCCTTGCGTCATCTCGGTACCCGGGCGGAGTCTAGGTCGCCGCCCGGTCGTATGGAACACATGTTCGCACACGGTCCGGATGCTCCTTCCCCCCATGCGGACAGTAGGAGCCGCGCATGCCCCGCGAATGCGCACCGGTGCGCATTCGCGCGCGGGGCCGTGTCAGGCGGCCAGCGCCTGGCGGACGAGGTGCAGGGCGATGGTGGCCGCCCTCGTGCGGATGCGCTCGCGGTCACCGTGCAGCCGCAGCTCCCGCACCTCCTCGTGCCCGGGGCCCGCCACGCACACGAACACCAGGCCAACCGGCTTCTGCGGCGTCGCGCCGCCCGGTCCTGCGATGCCGGTGACGGCGACGGCCCAGTGCGCGTCGAGCGCTGCGCGCGCGCCACGAGCCATCTGCCGGGCCACGGGACCGGACACCGCCCCATGCGCATCCAGCATCTCCCACGGGACACCCAGCACTGCGCGCTTGGCATCGTCCGAGTACGACACCACGCCACCCCGGTACCACGCGCTCGCCCCGGCCACGCCCGTGAGGCGCGCGCCGATCATGCCGCCGGTGCACGACTCCGCGGTCGCCATGGCCTGTTCGCGTTCCGCGAGGAGCCGGCCCACCACCTCCTCCACCGTTGCCCCGTCGCGGGAGAAGATCGCACCGGGGAAGCGTGCGTCGAGCAGGGCGGTGAAGGCATCGGCCTCCGCCCCCGGCGGCCGGAGGGTCACCTCGAGTTCACCCGGCTGCGCGCACACACCCACCACCAGGCCGCGGCCCTCCGGATCGGACTCGTCCACCACCTGCATGAACTCGGACTCCACCACCCCCGCCAGCCGCAACGCGCGCGGCGCGCCCCCGCCCCCGGCCTCCAGCACCCGGGCAACCGCGGGCACCCGGCGGGCCTCCTCCCATGCTGCCCGGCACTCCCACGGCGGGCCGGGCAGCACCACCACGACGCGGCCCCCGGCATCCACCACCGCCCCCGGGGCCGTCCCCGCCGGGGGCAGGACCACTGCCCCCTCGGGGACCTGGGCCTGCTTACGGGCCCCGCGCTCCCGGGCCGCGTGGGGCCCGCGGACGGGCACCCGCTCGAGTGCGGCCCGGACGAGCGCGAGGGCCGCGGGGTCCTCCACCAGGGCCCTGCCCGACGCGCGCGCCACCGCCTCCATGGTGCGGTCGTCGTGCGTGGGGCCGAGGCCACCGGTCACCACCACCAAGTCGACGCCCGCCGAGATGGCCAGCCCGACGGCATCCCGGATGTCGTCGAGGCCATCCCCTACCACGATCGTGCGGGTCAGGGATACGCCGGCTGCCGCCAGGTCGGCCCCGATCATCGCGCCGTTCTCATCGCGGACCCGGCCCTCCAGCACCTCCGTGCCGGTCACCACCACCGCCGCGCGCACGGCTCAGCCCGCGGGCAGTCGCTCGACGCCGGTGCGCGTGATGAGGAACGTCCCCGTGCCGCCCGTGATCTGCACGGGCTCTCCGTCGATGGTGACGCCGATCGCCTTCGGTGCACCGATGCGCACCCATGCGGACTCGGCCACCGGGAACGTGCGGGAAGCACCCGGCACGAGCACGCCGCTGTACAGGGTGGGACCGTCCTCCGAACCCCGTCGCACCTCGAGGTAGCTGCCCCTCGATCCCTCGCCGCGGAAGCCCACCTCCACCGGTGGCTGCGGAGCAGTGGCGGTCGTGGGCGTGGACTGGGTGGTCGGCGTCGTGGTGGTCGGCACCCCCTCGGGGGATTCCCCGCCGCCCACGCCGAGCCAGGCCAGGAGGGCCACGCCCGTCACCCCGCCGATCGCGAGCCACAGCAGCTGCGCCTCCCGGCGGCGCGGACCCGCCGCGCCGCGCCGCCGCCCGCGACGCGAGGTATCCGCGTCGGCGGAGAACTCACCGAAGCGGGAGTCGTACTCGTCCAGCACCAGGTCCGCATCGAGGCCCAGGTAGTTCGCGTAGGCGCGAAGGAAGCCGCGTACGTAGGAGGGGTCCGGGAGCAGGTCGAACTGCTCCTCCTCCATTGCGCGCAGGTACCGGGAACGGATGCGTGTCCCGGCCTCCGCCGTGGGGTAGTCGATGCCCTGCCGTACGCGGGCCTCGCGAAGGCTGTTGCCGATCTCGAACGTATCCCGACGCTATCACCGGCGCGCGGAGCGCGGGCGGGCCCGCGCGCCGGTGAGATGGCGCGCGCCGGGCTAGGCGTCCGGGTCGTCGTCGGCGTCGACGGCGGCGATGCCCAGCACCCGGGGGATCTCGGCCTCGCCGATCAGCACCGTGCGGGGCTTCGACCCCTCGTGGCCGGAGATGACCCCCAGACGCTCGAGTGAATCGACCAGTCGGCCCGCCCGCGCGTAGCCCACCCCGAGCCGGCGCTGCAGCAGCGACACGGAGGCCGTTCCCTGCTGCACCACGGTCTCCACGGCAGTGCGCAGCATCTCATCACCCCCCGCATCCACCTCGGGCTCGGAGGGCTCGGCGCGCTCCAGCAGGTCCTCGCGCATCTCCGGCGCGCCCTGACGCCTCCAGTGGTCCGTGACGGCCAGGATCTCGTCCTCGCCCACGTAGGCGCCCTGCAGGCGCTGCAGACGGGACGTGCCCACCGGCCGGAACAGCATGTCGCCGTTCCCCAGCAGGCTCTCCGCGCCCCCGGAATCCAGCACCACGCGGGAGTCGACCTGGGACGAGACGGCGAACGCGATGCGCGACGGCACATTGGCCTTGATCATCCCGGTGATCACATCGACGGACGGCCTCTGGGTGGCCAGGACAAGGTGGATCCCCACGGCACGCGCCTTCTGGGCAATCCGGATGATGGCGTCCTCCACCTCGCCGGGGGCCACCATCATGAGGTCCGCGAGTTCGTCGATCACTACCAGGATGTGCGGGATCTCCGACAGCCCCTGGTCGCGCCGGATGGCGTTCCAGTCGGTCAGGTTTCGCGCGCGGGCCGCCCCCATGATCTCGTAGCGCGACTCCATCTCCCGCACGATGTTCGCCAGCACGGCCGTGGCGTTCTTCATGTTCGTCACGACGGGCGTGAGGAGGTGCGGAATCCCCTCGTAATGGTTGAGCTCCACCTTCTTCGGGTCGATCATGACGAGGCGCAGCTGATCGGGCGTTGCGCGCAGCAGGATCGACGCCAGGAGCCCGTTGAGGCACACGCTCTTGCCGGTGCCCGTCGACCCGGCGATCAGCAGGTGCGGCATCCGGGCGATGTCGAGGTAGACGGCCTTCCCGCCGATGTCCAGCCCGAGCCACGCGGCCAGGGGGCCCGTGCCCTCGGGGAAGTCCCGCCACACGTCGCCCAGCGTGACCATGCTGGCATCGGGATTGGGGACCTCCACGCCCACCGCCTGCTTGCCGGGGATCGGGGCGAGGATCCTGAGCTCATCGGTGGCCGCGAGCGCGTACGCCAGGTCATCGCGCAGGTTCGACACCTTCGACACCTTCGTGCCCGGTGCAAGCCGCAGTTCATACCGTGTCACGCGCGGCCCCGAAACGGCGTCCACCATCTCGGCCTCCACCCCGAACTCCGCCAGCGCCTCGACGAGTCGCCGGGAGGTATCGCGCACCTGCGCCACCGGCATCCGCGACACCCGGCCCGACGTGCGCAGGGACTTGCGCGGCGGGGTGCGCCAGCCGCCGCGCGGCGCGCCGCCCGCACCACCATGCACATCCTCATCCGGTGCCACATCGCCTGATGCCCCGTCGCCGGACCCGGTGGCGGGCACCTCCACAGGGGTGAACGGGTCCCCCTCCTCGGTGTCGGACCCCGCCCCGTCAAGGGGATCGCTCAGCACGTCGTGTGCGTCGCCGTCGGGGAAGAGGTCGGCTGCCCCGCCGTCGTCGTCCACACCCTCCACGCCGTCCGGGGCGGGACGGCCCGCCAGCGCCGGGCTGGGCGGAAGACTGCCCTCCTCGCCGAAGATGTCCGGAAAGCTGTCCGCCCCGTCCACGGGCTCGATGCCCGGGTCGCGCCGTGTGCTGGGTGCGGCGACGGTGCGGGCGATCGCCCGGGCCTCCTCGCCCGCGCGGCGACTGCCGCGCACGGCGGTGCCGGTCGCGGTCGCCACGCCGCGCCCCACCGCGACCCCGGCCGCCTGCACTCCACGACCGGATCCGCGCAGCGCCTCGCCCAGCGATGCGCCGCTCATCAGCACCATGCCGGCCGCGATGCCGAGCACCGTGAGGATGTTCGCGCCCGCCGCGCCGATGGTGCTGTCCGCGGCCCACCACAGGGCCGCGCCGAACACCCCGCCGGTGGCCTGCATCTCATCCATGTCGAACGTGCCCACGGTGGTGGCCATGCCCTCGCCGAACAGCCCGGACGCCAGGCCCAGGACGATCGCCAAACCGGCCAGCAGCGCGCCGATCCGGAACGGGGTGGAGTCGAAGACGGGGATGCGGACGATGAGATGGATTCCGATCGCGACCATCACGAGGGGCGCAAGGCCCACGCCGCGACCCACGAATACCCGTATGAACTCCTCGAGGTACTGGCCGAACATCCCGCCGCGCACCCCGGCGAACACAACCGCACCGAGGAACCCCCCAAGGGCGATGAGCGCGAGGCCGCCGATCTCGCGGTACCCGCCACCCGGGCGCCGGGACGGGGGCGACGCACGCCGCGACGACGATCCCTTGCGGGACCCGGAGCGCGTGCGGGCCTTCGAGGCAGTCGCGGGCATACGAGACCTAGTTGGCCCCGCGAACCCGCGTTCCTGCCTAGACCTCGACGACCACCGGCAGGATCACCGGGCGCTGGCGCGACTTCCGGTTGATGAGCGACGCCACGGCATCGTGCAGCTGCTTCTGCAGGACGTCGATCTCATGCACGCGCTCCTCGGACGACTCGGCGATGCTCTCTGCCACCCGATCGCGGATGGCATCGATCATGGCGTCATCCTCCGCCCCGCCGAAGCCGCGCGTGACAATGTCGGGGGTGCCCTCGATGGTGCCGTCGTGCGCATCCACCTGCACCACGATGAGGACCAGGCCGTCCTCGGACATGTGCCGGCGGTCGCGCAGCACGCCCTCTCCCACGTCGGCCACACCGTAGGAATCGACGTACGTGATGCCCGACGGCACGCGCCCGCTGATCAGCGCCCCCTCGTCGGACACCTCCATCACGTCACCGTTCTCGAGGATGACGCTGCGCTCGGGGATGCCCAGCTTCGTGGCGAGGTCGGCGTGCGCCACCTGGTGTCGTGCCTCGCCGTGGATCGGTGCGAAGAAGCGCGGGCGGACCAGCTGCAGCATCCATGCCAGCTCATCCCGGACGGCGTGGCCCGATGCGTGGATGTCCGAACGGTCATCCGGCGTCACCACACGGGCACCGGCGGCAACGAGGCGGTTGATGGTCTCGTCGATCGCAAGCTCATTCCCGGGGATGCGCCGCGAGCTGTAGACGACCGTGTCGCCGGGCCGGATCGTCACCCGGGGGTGCGCGTGATTCGCCATGCGACGGAGCGCCGACATCGGCTCGCCCTGGCTGCCGGTGGTCAGGATGACCAGTTCGTCGTCGGGGATCCGGTCGATCTCCTTGTCGGAGATGATCACGCCGTCCGGGGCCTTCAGGTAGCCGAGGTTACGGGCAACGTTGACGTTGCGGACCATCGAGCGACCGATCACGGCCACCACCCGGCCATCGCGGTAGGCGGCATCCACCACCTGCTGCATGCGGTCGACCTGCGACGAGAAGGTGGTCACGATCACCCGACCGGGGGAGGTGGCGAACAGGCTGGCGAGCGCCGGGCCCACGGCCTCCTCCGCCCGCTTGCCCGAGACCGGCACATCCGCGTTCGTCGAGTCGCCCAGCATCACCAGCACGCCGCGATCACCCAGCCGGGCCAGGCCGGGGACATCACTGCGCGCGGCGGGGCCACCGATCGGCAGGTGGTCGAACTTGAAGTCGCCCGTGTGCAGCACCGTGCCGGCGGGCGAGTGCAGGGCCACGGCAACGCAGTCGGGGATCGAGTGGGTCACGCGCAGGAACTCGGCCTCGAACGGGCCCACCCGTCGTGGTGGGTCGCCCGCCGCGACCTCGATGAGCTCGGCATCCCCGAGCAGGCGGTGCTCATCCAGCTTCCCGCGTACCAGCGCGAGGGTGAACCGGGTGCCGAGGATCGGCACCGGACCGATCTCGCGCAGGAACCAGGGCACGGCGCCGATGTGATCCTCGTGCCCATGCGTGAGGATCAGGGCGTCGATGCGCGAGGCGTTCTCCGCCAGGTAGGTCATGTCCGGCAGCACCAGGTCCACGCCCAGCTGGTCGGGCGTGGGAAACGTGACGCCGCAGTCGATGACGACCATCCGGCCGTCGTACTCGACCACGTACAGGTTCTTGCCGATCTCGCCCACGCCCCCGAGGGGGATGATGCGGATGGTGCCGGTCTCGCTCATGAGCCTCCGGTGATGTGGTGGTCGCCGAGCATCGCGGCAAGCCGCTCGCGCTCACCCGCAGTGGCCGGAACCAACGGGAGGCGCAGGTGGTCTGTTGGGATCATCCCGCACATGGCGAGCGCCGCCTTGATGAGGATGGGGTTGGTCACCTCGAACAGCCCGGACCACAGCGTGGCAAGCGAGGCGTCGATCTCCCGCGCGCCGTCGAGGTCCCCGGCGGCCGCGAGCGCCACCATCTGCTGCATCGCATCACCCACGAGGTGCGACGCAACCGAGATCACGCCCGTCCCGCCCATCTCGAGGACCGGCATCAGCATGTCGTCGTTGCCCGCGTAGATGGCGAGTTCGCAGGCATCCATGACCTGCTCCAACTGCGACAGGTCGTCGTTCGCCTGCTTCAGCGCGACGACACCGGGGATCGCGGCGAGCTCGGCGATGAGCGCGGGCTCCATGTTCAGCGCCGTGCGACCGGGGATGTTGTAGAGCACGACGGGCACCCCGACCTCAGCGATCGCCGCCACGTGGCGGCGGATGCCCTCCGCGGGGGGCTTGTTGTAGTACGGGGTCACCACCAGTACCGCATCGGCGCCGAGCTCGGCCGCGACCTGGGTCAGGTGCACCGAGTGCGCCGTGTCATTGCTGCCCGTGCCGGCCACCATGGTGCCGCGCCCGCGCGTCTCCTCGCGCGTGGCCTCGAACAGCGCGATGCGCTCGACATCGCTGAGCGTCGAGGCCTCACCCGTGGTCCCGGCCACCACGACCCCATCCGACCCGGAGTCGAGCAGGCGACGCACCAGCGCGCGATAGGCGGCCTCGTCGACGCCCCCCGATTCATCGAAGGGCGTGACGGCCGCGGTGAGGACGGCTCCGAGCACGGGCGGCAGTATAGGGGCGGCTGTTCCCGCGGGGCGGCTCAGGCCGGAACGGCGGCCGCGGGCAGCGGCTCGCGCGCGCGGCCGGCCGTCAGGAGGTCGGGGCTCGCGACGTTCCAGTACGCGCGGACCGCCCACGGCAGCACGCGCCGGCTCGCCACCACGCGCGCGAAGGTCGCGAACAACGGGTCCGGCAGCACATCCAGGGCCGTCTGCAGCCGCTCGAGGATGCGGTAGCCGCGCGCGCGGGATGCCACGGCCGCGCGATAGGCCGCGAGCGCCTCGCCCAGCGGCATCTCCCCCGCCCTCACGCGCTCGGCCAGCCGACCGGCCACCTGGCCGAACACGAGGGCCGGGCGGATGCCCTCGCCGGACACCGGCAGGCACATGCCCGCCGAGTCGCCCACGAGGAACATGCCGTCGCGCACCGGATCGATCAGCACCGATGTGAAGAACCCGCCATGCACCGGGCCCGGCTCGCCGAGGTGCAGGTCTTCGCAGAAGGCGCGGAGGTCGTCCGACAGGTCGGACTCGCCGGTGTAGGTGGCAAGCCCTGCGCGCAGGTGATCGCCCGCAGGGAAGGCCCAGTAGAAGCGCCGGGTGCCCCGGCTCGGACCCACGTAGAAGTGCAAACCCTCGCCACGGAACGGCTGCCGCGCCTCGATGCCGAAGCTCTTCCGGGGTGCCCGCGCCGCACGGCGGCGATCCCGCGGAGCCGCCGTGCGCCACCCCGCGGCGTCCACCACCACCGGTGCCTCGAAGGCGCCCTCCGTGGTCTCCACGCGCCCCGCCCCCGCACCGGTGATGCGCGCGCGCAGGAAATCGGCGCCGGTGCGGTCGAACAGGTCCTCGCAGAAGCGCCGGTAGTCGAAGGTGCAGAACGGGAAGAACCGCAGCACCTGCGAGCGGCGCCGGGTGTGGATGATGATGTCGTCGTGCACCTGATCGATGACGTGGGTCATCCGCAGGTTCTCGAGGCAGGCGAGGGGCACCGCCGATGCCGACGTCTCCCCGTCGCCGATCTCCAGGCTGTCGATCACCAGCACGCGGCCGCCGATCTGCTGGGCGGCGGCCAGCCCCCCGAATGACCCGCCGCAGACGATGGCGTCGTACGCCTGCGCCATCAGGTGCGGGGAATCTCCTCGCCGGTCTCCGGGTTGATGCGGATGCCATCCGTGATGCCCGTTCCCGGGGGGGCACCGATCACGAGCCAGGTGGCGTCGCGGTCGCTGTTGTTCTGGATGCGGCGGGTGGTGTCCTTGCCCACGCGGATCCAGTCCTGGTCCGCGATCACCACCACCTCGCCCTCGATCAGCATCTCCTGGGGCCCGCCCGCGATCAGGTGGTACATCTCCTCCTGCTCGTGATGCCGGTGATAGGCCATCTGGTCCCCGGGATGGAAGATCCACACGCGGCAGGTCATGTGCTCGCAGCCGGTGGAGCCGGCGAAGTCCTGCGAGGAGGGGCCGCCGCCCTTCCGCTCCCTGCGCTCGACATCAGCGGCGTGGACGTGCGTGTAGCCATCGGCCATGACGTTCTCCTGATCCGGGGACGCGACCGAGCCTAGTCGAACAGCACGGCCTCGAGGCCAATGGTCACGCCGGGGCGATCCCGCACGGCGCGCACCGCCATGAGCACGCCCGGCATGAAGCTCTCACGCGACAGGCTGTCGTGGCGGATGGTGAGCGTCTCGCTCAGCCCGCCCAGGATGACCTCCTGGTGCGCAACGAGGCCCGGCAGCCGCACGGAGTGGATGGGCACTTCACCCTCCATGAGCCCCGCCGTGCGCGCCGCCGTGCCGGACGGGGCGTCGAGCTTGCCGTCGTGGTGCAGCTCGATGATCTCGGCAGCAGGCATGTGGCGCGATGCCTCGGCCGCGAAGCGCATCATCAGCACCGCGCCGATCGCGAAGTTCGGCGCGACGAGGAGATTGGCCGCCCCCGTCTCCGCGCGCTGTACGAGGTCGTCCATCTGCGCCGGCTCGAGCCCGGTGGTGCCCACGACCGCGTGGACGCCGGCATCGAGGCAGGCGCGCACCGTGCCATAGGCCACCGCCGGCTGCGTGAAGTCCACGGCGACGTCCGGCGCGGTGGCGGGGATGGCATCGGCGATGGAAGCGAACGCGGTCCGGCCATCGGGGGCAAGCGCGGGGTCCACCCGGGCGACCAGTTCCATGTCGTCCGCGGCGGTGACGGCCGCGACGACGGCCTGCCCCATGCGCCCGGCGGCGCCCGTCGCCATCACCCGGATCACGCCGCCTCCACGAGCTCGGGGGCCAGATGCGCCGCCGCGGCGCGCACGGCGTCGGTCCGCGGCCCGATCGCCGCGATCGACAGGCCGGAGGGGTCCCAGAACTCCCGGGCCAGGGCGAGGACGTCATCCGCGGTCACGGCCTCCACGCGGGCGATGATCTCGTCCACGTCGAGGAGCTCCGTGCCACTGAGCACCGACCGGCCGATCCGGTGCATGCGGGTGGCCGGGCTCTCGAGGCCGAGCACGAGGCGCCCCTTCAGGTGCTCCTTGGCCCGGGCAAGCTCGTCTGCGGGCACCGGCTCCTCCCCCATGCGCCGGAGTTCCCGCGCGATGATCTCCGATGCCTCCACCAGGTTGTCCTCGCGGGTGCCGAGGTACACGCCCACCTGCCCGGTATCGGAGTACCCCACGGAGTACGTGCCCACCGAGTAGGCCAGGCCGCGCTTCTCGCGGATCTCCTGGAACAAGCGCGAGCTCATCGACCCGCCCAGCACCACGTCCAGCACCCCCATCGCGTGCCGGCGGTCGTCCGAGCGATCGAGGCCCGGCCCACCCAGGGCCACGTGATACTGCTCGGTCGGCTTCGCCCGGGCGACCAGCCGCGGAGTGCCGGGGGCCGCCGCCTGCACCCCGTGGGCCACGCCGCGGGCCAGATCGCCGAGGTGGCGCTCCGCGAGGTCCACCAGATGGGCGTGATCGATGCTCCCGCTCGCCGCCACCACGATGTTGCCCGCGGTGTAGTGCCCGGCATGGAATGCGCGGATCTCCTCCTCCGGCAACCCCCCGATCACCTCGGACGTGCCGATGACGGGCCTGCCCAGGGGCTGGTCGGGAAACACCGCCTCCGACATCAGGTCATGCACGAGGTCGCCGGGGTCGTCCTCGTACATGAGGATCTCCTCCAGGATGACCTGGCGCTCCTGCTCGAGTTCCCGGAACGCCGGGCGAACCAGCATGTCGGCGAGGACGTCGAAGGCGCGGTCCAGGTGCTCGTCCAGCACGCGCGTGTAGAGCACGGTGTGGTCCCGGCCGGTCGCTGCGTTCACCTCACCGCCGATGGCGTCGAACGCCTCGGCGATCCCCGCCGCTGAGAACCGCTCCGTCCCCTTGAACAACAGGTGCTCGATGAAGTGGGAGATGCCGCCCTCGGACGGCCGCTCGAAGCGCGACCCCACCCCGATCCACAGTCCGAGCGCGATCGAGCGCACCCCGCCGAGGGGCTCCGAGACGACCCGGAGCCCCCCTGCGGTGGTGTCGAGCGCCCGCGTGGAGGTCACTCGGAGACGTCGCTCGTGGACATCTTCCGGCGGCGGCGCGGGCGGCGGTGAGTGCTCTCGTCCGACCCGGAGTCGGCGTCCCCGGCCGGTGCCGAGTCATCCGACAGCAAGCGCAGCCCGATGCGGCCACGTGCCCGGTCGACCTCTTCCACGCGAACGTCCACCGAGTCGCCGCGGTTCAGGACGTCCTCCACCTTCTCCACCCGGCCGGAGCCCAAGTTGGAGATGTGCAGCAGCCCGTCCACGCCCTTCGTGAGCTCGACGAATGCCCCGAAGGTCGTGGTCTTCACCACCTTGGCGCCCTCGTACACATCGCCCACCTCGACGTCCTTCGTCATGGAGCGGATGCGCTCGACGCACTGGTCGGCCTTCTCGCCCTGCACGCCGTAGACGCTCACGGTGCCGTCGTCCTCGATGGAGATCTCCACCTCGAAGTCGGCCTCGAGCGCGCGGATGGTCTCGCCGCCCTTGCCGATGACCATCCCGATCTTGTCGGGATCGATCTTGATGGCGGTGATGCGCGGCGCCCAGGCGCTCAGCTCCTCGCGCGGCCCCGAGATCGTGTCGGCCATCACGCCGAGGATCGTGAGGCGTGCCTGCTTGGCCTGCTGCAGGGCCTGCGCCAGCGTCTCCTGGGTGACCCCGGCCACCTTATTGTCCATCTGCAGGGCCGTGACGCCCTCGGAGGTGCCCGCCACCTTGAAGTCCATGTCGCCGAGGTGGTCCTCGTCGCCCTGGATGTCGGTGAGCACGATCAGGTCATCGCCCTCCTTGATGAGGCCCATGGCGATGCCGGCGACCGGGCGCGTGATGTTCACGCCCGCGTCCAGTAGGGCCAGCGTGGAACCGCACACCGAGGCCATCGACGACGACCCGTTGCTCTCGAGCGTCTCCGACACCAGGCGGAGGGTGTAGGGGAACTCCTCCTCCGGCGGGATGACCGGGATCAGCGCCCGCTCCGCGAGGGCCCCGTGGCCGATGTCACGCCGCTTGGGACCGCGCATGAAGCCGGTCTCGCCCACGCTGAACGGCGGGAAGTTGTAGTGGTGGATGTAGCGCTTCGTCGTGTCGATCGACAGGTCATCGATGCGCTGAGCCTCCTTCATCGTGCCGAGCGCGAGCAGGGTGAGCACCTGCGTCTCGCCGCGTGTGAAGAGACCCGAGCCGTGCGTGCGCGGCGCGATGCCGGTGTCGCACCAGATGGGGCGGATCTCCTCGGCCGACCGGCCGTCCGGGCGCCGCTTGTCCACGGCGATGCGGCGGCGGATCGTGCGCTTGATGAGCTGGTCGAACGCCATCGAGAACTGCGCGCGCTGGTCCGGCGAGGGCTCCTCGCCCACGACCTCCAGCTGGGCGACCGTCTTCGCGGCGGCGATCTTGTCGCGGCGCTCGAGCTTGCCCTGCTCGAGCGTGGCCTCCTCGATGGATGCGAGGGCGACCTTCTCGACCTCGGCGAGCATCGCCGGATCGACGACCTGCGGCACGACATCCCACTTGGGCTTGCCGGCCTTCTCGCGCAGCTCGTCCTGGACGTCGCACAGCTTGCGGATCTCGTCATGCGCGATCTGCAGGGCCTCGAGCAGGTCCTCCTCCGACACCTCGTTGGCGCCGGCCTCGACCATCGAGATGGCGTCGCGCGTACCGGCCACGACCAGGTCGAGCTTGCTCTCCTCCATCTCCTGGAGGGTGGGGTTGATGACGAAGTCATCGTCCAGCATGCCGATGCGCACGGCCCCGACGGGCCCCTCGAACGGCAGCTCCGACAGCATCAGCGCCGCGGAGGCACCGTTGATCGAGAGGATGTCGAACGCGTTGACCTTGTCGATCGAGAGCACGGTGGTAACCACCTGCACCTCGTTCCGGTAGCCCTTTGGCCACAGCGGCCGGAGCGGGCGGTCGGTCATGCGCGCGGTGAGGATGGCGCGCTCGCTCGGGCGGCTCTCGCGCTTGATGAAGCCACCGGGGATCGCCCCCTTGGCGTACATGCGCTCCTCGACGTCCACGGTGAGCGGGAAGAAGTCCGTCCCCTCCCGCGGCTCGCGCGCGCCAACGGCCGTGACAAGCACCAGGCTGTCACCCGACCGCACGAGCACCGAGCCGTTGGCCTGCTTGGCCAGCCTTCCGGTCTCGAAGATGATCTCCTGGCCGCCGATGTCGGCGACGACGCGCGTGGCGTCAGGGCCCTTCTCTGCCATTTCGTTCCCCATCCCTTGGCGCCGTGCCCCCGGCACGGCTCATCACGCGGTGCCGCCATCCGGGCGGCCCGCCGTCACGGGCGCGATGCGCCCCGGTTCGCCTACCTGCGGATACCGAGCGAGTCGGTGAGCTCGCGGTAGGCGTTCAGGTCCTTCCTCTCGAGGTAGCTCAGGAGCCGACGGCGCCGGCCGACCATGGTCAGGAGACCGCGCCGCGAATGATGATCCTTGTGATGGCTCTTGAGGTGCTCGGTGAGCTGGTTGATCCTCTCGGTGAGGATCGCGATCTGGACCTGGGGCGAGCCCGTGTCCGTGTCGTGCTTGCGGTGCGGCGCCATGACGCCCGCCTTGGTGTCCTTGTCCAGCATCTATGTCTGCTCCATGTCCGGCCGCGGGGCAGCCGTGGCCGCACCCGGGTCAATGTGACCCGGCAGGGTATCAGGCGGCGCCCGCCACCTCGCGGGTGCGCGCGATGTCCTCGTTCACCTGATGCACCAGCGCATCGGGGGTCGGGAAGCGCTGCTCGTCGCGCAGGCGTTCGATGAACTCCACGCGCACGCGCTGCCCGTACAGATCGTCCCCTGCGTAGTCGAGGATGAAGGCCTCGAGGCGCAGGGGGGCGTCGTCCGCGCCCGCGAAGGTGGGCGAGTACCCGAGGTTCACTGCCGCGGGGAATCGCCCCGCCCCCAGCGCCACCCGTCCCGCGTACACGCCGCGCGCCGGCAGGGCGACCCCCTCCGGCACCGCGACATTCGCGGTGGGCAGGCCCAGCGTCCGCCCGCGCTGCTCACCCGGGACCACCATGCCCTCGACGAGGTGCGGGCGGCCGAGGAGCGGCGCGACCTCACCAACCTGGCCGCGCGCCACGAGGCGGCGCACGCGGGTTGACGAGACCGGCTTCCCATCCGGACTCACGACCGTCGCGGGGCTCTCGACGATCAGCCCCTTCGCCCGCCCGAGGCGCTGGAGGTACGCCACCGTGCCCGAGCCCCCATGGCCGAATCGGAAGTTGGCGCCCACGACGATGCTCTCGGCGTTGAGAGGTGCGGAGCACAGCATCTCCGCGAACCGATCGGCCCGTATGCGCGCAAAGGCCTGCGTGAACGGGACGACCAGCAGCGCGTCGGCGCCGAGGGCCTCGATCAGCTGGGCCTTGACGGCCGGCTCGGTGAGGATGGCCGGCGCGAGCTCGGGACGCAAGACCGCGAGGGGGTTCGGCTCGAAGGTGAGCACCATCGACTGCAGGCCCCTCTCGCGCGCCCGCTCAATGGCACGGCCGATGATCGCCTGATGCCCGAGGTGCACTCCATCGAAGGTCCCGATGGCCACCACGCGCCGTTCGTCCCCCAGCGGCAACTCGCCGATCGACTGATAGCGCCTCACCCGGCCAGGACCACCCGCGGCCGCAGCACCCCGGCATCGGCCTCGGCGATTGCCACGAGGTGGCCGTCGGCCACCAGCGCCGCCGGGCCGGCGGCGCCGGACCGCGGGTCGGCGACCGGTCGGCCATGGACGACGTCCGCGGCTCCGACGGGATCCAGGTCCACGCGCCCGATGTGCCCGAGCACGGCGAGCGCATCCACCACCTGGGCGCTGCCCACGGCGTCCGGGGCGATCGCCGCGCCGACGTCGAGGTCGCCCACGGCGGTGCGGCGAAGGGTCGCGCAGTACCCACCGCAGCCGAGCGCCTCCCCCAGGTCGACGGCGATCTGGCGCACGTAGGTGCCTGCGCTGCATCGGATGTCCACCTCGGCCCGTCCGGTCATCGGGTCGTAGGACACCAGATCGGCGCGCTCCACGACGACCGCGCGCGCGGGACGTTCGACCTCGTCGCCCCGCCGGGTGATCGCATAGAGGCGCTCGCCACCCACCTTGACCGCCGACAGCCCGGGCACCACCTGCGTGAGGTCACCCACCATCGCGGCCAGCGCATCCCGGACCGCATCCGCTGCAGCCGGGACTGCGCCGCCTGCCGTGATGGGCCCCTCGGGATCGCCGGACGCCGACCGCGCACCCAGCGCGATCCCCGCCCGATACCCCTTGGGGAGGCCGCTCAGGAACGGCGCAAGGCGCGTCGCCCGCCCCGTCAGCACGACCATCAACCCGGTCGCGAACGGGTCGAGCGTGCCGGTGTGCCCCGCGCGGACGCCCCCGAGCGCCCGGCGGCATGCGGAAACGACATCATGCGAGGTCGGCCCCGCGGGCTTGTCCACGAGCACCACGCCGGTCGGCATGTCGGGACGGCGGCCCACTAGGCGCCCTGGTCGAGCATCGCCTGCCGGATGAGCGCGATGATCTCATCGGGGGGGCGGTGCGAGGTGAAGCCGGCCGCCGCCCGGTGGCCGCCGCCACCCTCCCGGGCCGCGATCGCCGAGACGTCGATGGCATCGCCGGAGGCCCGCGTGGACACGCGCCACTCGCCGTCGGCAACCTGCCGGATGACCGCCGCCACCTGCGCGCCCCGTGCACCGCGCAGCGCCTCCACGACGCCGTCGGAGTCGGTCCCGCCCGCGGCGCGTTCGTCCTCCGGGGTGATCACCGCCACCACGAGCCGTCCCTCCAGTTCGGAGCGCGCCCCCGCCACGGCGCGCCCCGCCAGCCGGAGATCCCCGAGCGGGATGCCCTCGTACAGGCGCCGGTAGACCTCCCCGGGATCCACCCCTGCCTCGATCATCCGGGCGGCCGCGGCGTGCGCACCCACGCCGGTGCTGGAGTACGAGAACCGTCCGGTATCCGTCACGAGGCCCACGTACAGCGGCAGCGCGATCCGGCGGTCCAGCGGGGCACCCATCGCATCCATCACGCGCAGCACCAGCTCGGCGGTGCTCGATGCCGCGCCGTCGATCAGGTTCAGGTCACCCCAGGCCGGGTCGTCATGATGGTGATCGATGTTGATGATCGGGCGGCCGAGGGAGGTGGGGTCCTCGTCGGTCACGCGGTGCGAGGTGGCGGCATCCACGCTCACCAGGACCCTGTCCGCCGCGTCCGCGACGCGCCCGCCGTGCACCTCCTCGCCCGCCTCCAGCAGCCATGCAAGATCGTCCGGCAGGCCAGGGCCCTCCACATGCCACATCACCGCGTCGTGTCCGCGCCCGCGCAGGACGCGCGCGAGCGCGATCATCGATCCGGCGGCGTCGCCGTCCGGCTTGCGATGCGTGGTCACCGTGAAACGGCCGCCGGGCATCGAGAGCGCCGCGGCGATACGGGCGGCATCCACCCGCGGCCCCACCGGCCGGTGATGATGCGGGCCGTGGCTCATGGCGTCAGCGGCCGCCGGAACCGTCGGTCCCGGGGGAGTCGGCGGGGGGTGCCACCTCGTCGATCAAGGCCGTGAGCCGCCGGGCCCTGTCCTGGAGCTCATCGCGCTCGAACGTGAGCTGCGGGGTGTTGCGGCTTCGCAGCGCACGTCCCACGCGGCCTTGCAGCACCCCGCGTGCGGACTCCAGCGCGGCCGCGGCGCCCTCGGCGCGCGCGGGGTCAAGCACCGTCCACCACACCCGTGCGTGGGCGAGGTCGGGGCTGGTCTCCACCGAGGTGATGGTCACCATCTGCAGGCGCGGATCCGACAGCTCGGTGAGCAGCGCGCCGGCAATTGCCTCGCGGATGGCCTCGTTCGCCCGGCGCTGGCGCTGGCGCGGTGCGCTCATCCGATGTCCTCTCCGATCGCGATCACCTCGCGGTGCTCCTCGAGCAGTTGCCACTCGGGGTCCGCAGACAGCAGGCGCGACGCGCGGTCCAGCCCTGCCGCGGCCTCCCCCGCGCCCTGCTCGACCACCGCCAGGGACAGGCGGCACCGCTGCCACAGGTCCTGGTGGTCGACCTCCGCGACGCTGGCGCCGCAGTGCCGCGCGAGCCCCTGCCGCACGCGCAGCACCTGCCGGCGCTTGTCCTTCAGGGACCCGGCGGTCGGCAGGTGCATGTCCACGGTGAGGATGCCCACGAAACCGGCTCCCATCGCCGCCGCGGGCCGGCTACTCGGAGGCCTCGGCGGCCGCGGGAGCGGATGCCTGGGCCGTACGGGCGACCTCCTTGAGCTCGAAGACCTCGATCTCGTCGCCTTCCTTGACGTCGTTGTAGTCCTCGAGCAGCACGCCGCACTCGAAGCCCTGCTGCACCTCGCGCACGTCGTCATCAATCCGGCGCAGCGAACCGATCCTGCCGGCGTGCACCACGGTGCCGTCGCGCACCAGGCGGCAGTCGGCACCCCGCCGCACGGTCCCCTCGGTCACGTAGCAGCCGGCGATCGTGCCCAGGCGACTCGCCTTGAAGGTGGCGCGCACCTCCAGCGAGCCCAGGGGCTCCTCGACGATGTCCGGCTCGAGCATGCCCACCAGGGCGTCGCGGACGTCCTCGATGGCGCGGTAAATCACCCGGTACGTCCGGATGTCCACGCCCTCGCGCTCGGCGAGCACCTTGGCCTCCGGGCGCGGCCGCACGTTGAAGCCGATGACGATCGCCTCGGAGGCGGCGGCCAGCATCACATCGCTCTCGGTGACCGCGCCGACGCCGGTGTGGATGATGCGCAGGCGCACCTCCGTCTGCTCCACCTTGTTGAGGGCATCCTCCAGGGCGCCGACGGATCCCTGCACGTCGCCCTTGATGATGATGTTGAGCTCCTTGAGCCCGCCCTCCTGAATCCGCGCGAACAGGTCCTCCAATGACACCGGCCTGCGGTTCGCCAACTCCTCCGAGCGAAGGCGCTGGCTGCGGGTGGAGGCGATCTGCCGCGCCAGGCGCTCGTTCTCCACGACGCGGAACTTCTCGCCGGCATCCGGGACGCCGTCAAGCCCGAGGATCTCCACAGGCACCGCCGGGGTGGCGTCGCTGAGGGGCTCGCCGTTGTAGTCGAGCATCGCCCGCACGCGGCCGAACGTCTCTCCCACCACCAGGATGTCGCCCACCCGCATGGTGCCGCGCTGCACCAGCAGGGTGCAGACGGGCCCGCGGCCCGGGTCGAGCCGGGACTCCACGACGGTGCCCGATGCCTCGGCCGACGGGTTGGCCTTCGGGTCGGCATCGGCGTCGGCCACCAGGAGCACCGTCTCCAGCAGGTCCTCCAGGCCGTCACCGCGCTGGGCCGAGACGTTCACGAACTCCGTCCCGCCGCCCCAGTCGGTGGGGATCACCTCATGCGTCGAGAGCTCCTGCTTGACCTTCTCGGGGTTCGCGTTCTCCTTGTCGATCTTGTTCACGGCGACGACGAACGGCACCTCGGCTGCCTTCGCGTGATCGATCGCCTCGATCGTCTGGGGCATCACACCGTCATCGGCTGCCACCACGATCACGGCCACGTCGGTGATCCGCGCGCCGCGCGCGCGCATCGCGGTGAACGCCTCGTGGCCCGGCGTGTCCAGGAAGGTGACCTCGCGGTCGTTGTGGTGAACCTGGTACGCGCCGATGTGCTGGGTGATGCCGCCGGCCTCGCCCGCGGCCACCTCGGTGCGACGGATGGCATCCAGCAGCGACGTCTTGCCGTGGTCGACATGGCCCATCACGGTGACGACCGGGGCGCGCGCGACGAGATCCGCCGGGTCGTCCTCGACCGTGACCTCGAGATCGGGCTCCTCCTCGGCGTGGATGATGTTGACCTTGCGCTCGACGTCGGCCGCGATCAGCTCGATGGCGTCGTCGGACAGCGACTGGGTGATGGTGACCAGCTCACCCATGCCCATCATGAACTTGATGATCTGCGCAGTCGGGATGCCGAGCCCCTCGGCGACGTCCTTCACGGTCGCGCCCGAGCGGATGTCGGCGGGCGGCATGTCCGCCGGGTTGATCTGCGGCTGTGCCTGCTGCTCGGAGTGGTCCTTGCCGCCGCCCCGCTTGTCGCGTCGGTCGCGCCCGCCACCGCCCTGGCGGCGCCCGGCCTGGGCATCGATGACGACGCGCCGCTTGCGGCCGCGACCGCCACCGGGGCGGCCGATGCCACCGGTGCCGCGCGGCGGCAGGGTGCCCGACCGCCCGCGATCGCCCGGGTGGCCGGAGCCGGGCCCGGCGCCGTAGCCACCGGAGGGCCCCGACGGGGCAGGAGGTGGCGGCGAATCGCGCCTCGGCGGCGGGAGCACGATCTTCTCGGGCGCGCGCTTGGGCGGGATCCGCTCCTCCGTCTTCTTCGGAGCCTCGGACTCCCCGGCCTTTGGAGTCTCCTCGGCCGTCGGCGCCGGGGCGGGCTCCTCGGCCGTCGGGGCCGGAACCGGCTCCGCCTCGGGCGCAGGGGCCTCGGGCGCAGGGGCCTCGGGCGCAGGGGCCTCGGGCGCGGCGGCCTCCGCCGGAGGCTCCTCGGCCTTCGGCGCGGGGACGTGCTCCTCGGCCGTCGGCGCCGGGGCGGGCTCCTCCGCCGTGTCCGCGGGCTCCTCGGCCGTTGGCGCAGGGGCGGGCTCCTCCGCCGGCGGCGCAGGGACGGGCTCGGCCGCAGGCGCAGCGGCCTCGGGCGCGGCGTCCGCCGCCAGGGCGTCCTCGGCCTTCTTCTTCGCCGGCTTCTTCTTCCGGGGCGGGGCCTTGGGGATCTCGCCCTCCGGCCGCGGGTTGCGGTTGGGAGACAGGATGTGCAGGGCCCAGTCCACCTCCACCGTGGACGACGCCGTCTTCACGTCCAGGCCGCCACGCTGGAGACGCTGCAGAACGTTGGCGCTCGGCAGCCCCTCCTCCTTGGCGATCTCGTAGACCCTCTTCTTCTCGCTCATCCGCCCCTCACCGACTCTGCATCTCCCAGCCCCTCTGCGAGGGCCTCATCAACCACCACCGCGCCACGGGCGCCACGCGCGAACCCCCGACGCTCCACCGCGGAGACGAAGCAGTCCCGTGCATCGCAGGTGTACAGCCCGCGACCGCCCCGCCTGCCGTCCGGGTCGCGCATCAGCACGCGCTCATCTCCCCGTGGGACCGCGACGAAGCGCACCAGCGCGCCCTTCGGCGCCCGGCGGCGGCACCCGAGGCATGTCCGCTCGGGCACGTGGCGCGTGGCTCGTGGCAGGTCACTCGTCGTTCGCCCCTCCGTCGTCGGCGACGGCGGGGGCCACGGCCTCTGCGGGCGCCTCCCCGGACTCGTCCGCCGCGGCAGGTGCACCTGCATCCACCGGGGCCTCCCCGGCGCTGCCGACCGGCTCCGGCGCGGTGTCATCGCCCGGCGCAGCAGGCGGATCCGGCTGGGGCTGGTCATGGCCGGGCAGGGCGCAGAAGCGGGTGCCGGGCACCACGGCGTTCGGGCAGCGCCTGCCGCTCTGCAGGATGTGGGCGCAGCGCGCCACGCCGCCCTCGAGCTCGTCGGAGTAGTCGTCGCCCTCCTCCTCGGATGCGAACGTCGACTCGCTCTTGATATCGATTCGCCAGCCCGTAAGGCGTGCGGCAAGCCGGGCGTTCATGCCCTCCTTGCCGATGGCCAGGGACAGCTGGTCGTCGGGGACCACGACGACCGCCTGCCGGGCCTCGTCGTCCACCAGTACCTCGCGCACGCGCGCCGGCGACAGGGCCTTGGCCACATACCGGGCCGGCTCGTCGTTGAACGGGATGATGTCGATCTTCTCGCCGCGAAGCTCGGACACCACCATCCGCACGCGCGAGCCCCGCGGGCCCACGCAGGCCCCGACCGGATCCACACCCTGCACGTTCGAGATCACGGCGATCTTCGACCGCCAGCCGGCCTCGCGCGCGACGTTGCGGATCTCCACGAGCCCGTCCGCGATCTCGGGCACCTCCAGCTCGAAGAGGCGCTTGATCATCTCGTCGGACCGGCGGCTGAGGATCACCTGCGGGCCCTTGTTCGACGCGCGCACGTCCACGATCACCGCCTTGATGCGGGCGCCGTGGTCGTATCGCTCGCCGGGTACCTGCTCGCTGGCGGGCAGCAGCGCCTCCACGCGGCCCAGGTCGACGAGCGTGTACCGGTGATCCGACTGCTGGATGATGCCGTTGACGATCTCGCCGACGCGATCGACGTACTCCTCGTACATCATCTCGCGCTCCGCCTCGCGGATACGCTGCAGGATGACCTGCTTGGCGGTCTGCGCGGCGATGCGCCCGAAGTTGTCCGTGGTGACGCTCACGGGTCGGATCTCGTCCGGCCCGTAGGCCGACCAGTCGATGTCCGGGGGCGGCGGCTCGAACTCCTCAGGGTCCATGCCCTCGGGGATCTCGGGCTCGGGGCGCGGAAGGGTCTTCAGCTCCGCGCCCTCGGGCAGGACCAGCTGGTTCACCTGCATCTCGCCGCTCTCGCGGTCGATGTCCACGCGGGCCCAGTCCACGGCCCCCGGCGTCTTGCGGTACGCGGCGAGGAGGGCATCCTCCAGCGCCACGAGCAGGGTCTCGGAGTCGATCCCCTTCTCGCGCTCGATCTGCTTGATCGCCTCGATGATTTCCCGGTTCAAATCAGGCTCCTGCCGTCACTCGCCACATTGCGCCCTCTTCACCATCCGTGCCCTGCGCACCGCGCTGCGCGGCACGACCTGCACCCCATCGGGGGTCTCCACGGTGGCGGAATCGTCATCCGCCGTCACGAGGATCCCCGTCAGGGATTTCCCGGCGCCGGGGACCGCACCGGGCTCCACCGCCAACTTCACCGTCTCGCCGATGGCGGCGACGTAGTGACGGGTCACCCGGAGCGGAGGCTCCGGGCCCGGGGATGATACCTCCACGGCGTACCGGTCGCGGAGCCCGGCGTCGTCGAGCACCCGCGTCACCTGCGCGCACAGGTCGTGGTCCACGCGTACCGGATGGTCGATCACCACCGTGAGCACCCCGGAGCCCGCGCGACCGCCGACTCCGACCGCCCGCAGGTCCACCTCCGGCAGCGCCTGCGCCAGGAGTTCCTCCACCTGCTGCTCGATCGATGTCGCCGTCTCGGCCGTCCCCGTCCCCGCGTTCCGTGTCGTTCCAATAAAAAAGCGGGTCTCCCGACCCGCTCCTCCGGGTGCCGCCTGTGCCCTGCCGGCAGCCCGGCGAGGGTATCACACCCCCGGGGGGCGGCCGCGACCCCGGCCCCCCGGCAGGAGCACGGATTCCAGGACGAGCGTGACCGGTCCATCGTTCACGAGGGACACATCCATGTGGTGCCCGAACCGGCCCGTGTGGACCGGGATCCCGGCGTCGCCCAGCGCGGCGGCGACCGCGGCCACGAGGGGCTCGGCCACCTCCGGGGGCGCGGCCATCGCCCAGGAGGGTCGATTTCCCCGCCGGACGTCACCCATCAGGGTGAACTGACTCACCACCAGCGCACTTCCGCCGACCTGCGCGAGGGTGAGGTGGAACGGGCGCTCACCCTCCGGGAAGAGACGCACGGCGGCGACCTTGGCCGCCACGCGCTCGGCGTCGTCATGGGTGTCGCCCTCCTCGACGCCCACCAGGAGCAGGTATCCGTGGCCGATCGCGCCCACGACCTCTCCGCCCGATCGGACCTCGGCCGATGTCACGCGCTGGAGGACGATCCGCACGGGGCAATCGTACGGCCCGCGCCCGGTACCGTGGATGCATGACCGATGGCGCAGCGCTGGTGCAGGTATGGCTCGACGGGATCGGCGTGGATGCCGAGCGGCTCGGGGCCCGCGAATGGTCCATCCGCGTGCCGAGTACCAAGCGGGGGATCGTGGCCGTGGCCGCCGAGGCGGGCGAGCGGACCCTGGCGCTGCGCGCGTTCTTCATGCGCGGGCCCGACCGCGCACATTCCGATGTGTACCGGCGCGCGCTGCGGAAGAACCTGGACATGCATCACTGGCGCTTCGCGGTGGACGACGCAGGCGACCTCTGGCTGCTCGCGGAAGCCGAGACCTCGGTGCTCGGGTCCGACGGGCTGGACGGGCTGCTGGGCCTGCTGTCCACGTACGTGGACGAGAGCTTCGAGGGGATCCTCAGACTGGGCTTCGAGGTGCCCCCGGGGCAGGGGGTGGGCCCGCCACCCACCGCAACCGGCTACACCAGCTTCGACCCCAGGCAGCGCGCGAGCTCGTAGTGCCGGGCCGCCCGGTCCTCGTCACCGAGGCCGCGGTAGGCGCGCCCCAGGCAGTAGTGCGCGTAGTGGTCGGTGGGCTGGATCTCGATGGCCACCTCGAACTCATCCGCAGCGCGCCGGTACTGGCGCGTCGAGAGATACGCGCGCCCGAGTGCCTCGCGGATCGAGCCCTTGTCCGGCTCGAGCTTCTTCGCCTGCTCCAGGGCGACGGCCGCCGGGTGGAAGTCACGCGACCGCATCAGCTCCATCCCGCGCTGGAACCATTCGTATGCGCCGACGCCCTCACCCATCCGGTCAAGGGTATCGCGGCACCGCGGCTACGACGCGCCGACCGGGCCCGCCCCCACCAGTGGCCGGGCGGCGTCGAGGATGCGCTCGGCGCACTCGCGCTTGGCCATGCGCGGCAGGGAGACCTCGGCATCCCCCGGGCCGATGATCGTGATGATGTTCTCGGGACCCTCGAACGCCGCGCCGGGAACGGCGGCGTCGTTGTGCACCACGATGTCCACGGCCTTGCGCACGCGCTTGCCCCGGGCGCGATCCAGGCCCTCAGGGCCATGCTCGGCGGCGAAGCCCACCAGCACCTGATCGGCGCGCAGCGCCGAGAGCTCGGCGAGGATGTCGGTGGTCCGCTCCATCTCGACGGTGATCGCGTCGGCGCGCGACTTGTCCAGCTTGCCGTCGGCGGCCGCCACGGGCCGGTAGTCGGCGACCGCCGCGCACATGATCAGCACGTCGCACGCCGGGAACTCCGCGCGGCACGCATCGCGCATCGCCGCCGCGGTCGGAGCGTCCACGTAGCGGATGCCGGCCTCGCGCGGCAGGTCCACGTTGGCCTGCACCACCGTGACCTCGGCGCCGCGGTCGCGTGCGGCCGCGGCCAGCGCCCAGCCCATGCGGCCGCTGGACCGGTTCCCCACATAGCGCACGGCGTCGATCGGCTCCCGCGTGCCGCCGGCCGAGATCAGCACCGACAGCCCCTCCATGTCCCGGGCCCCGGCCTCGGCACCAAGGGCGGCCTCAACGGCCGCGGCGATCGCGGCGGGCTCGGCCAGGCGCCCCGGACCCACCGCGCCATCGGCCAGCAGCCCGCTCTCGGGCTCGATGATGTGCGCGCCGTCGCCCCGCAGCGTGGCGATATTGCGGGCGGTCGCCGGATGCAGCCACATCGAGGTGTTCATCGCCGGCGCGACCACGACGGGACCGCGGAACGCCAGGTAGCACGAGGTGAGCAGGCTGCTCGCGGCGCCCGAGGCCATCTGCGAGATCGTGTTGGCCGATGCCGGCGCGACCAGCATCAGGTCCTTTCCGTCGTTCACATCGAGGTGGTGGTATCCCGGCTGGTCGGCATCGCCGAACAGGTGCGTGCCCACCTCGCGCCCCGACAGTGCGGCGAACGATGCGCTTCCCACGAAGCGCTCGGCGGTATGCGTCATCACCACGCTCACCCCGTGCCCCTGCCGCTGCAGGATCCGCAGCACGTCCAGGCTCTTGTACGCGGCGATGCCGCCCGTCACTCCCAGCAGGATCTCGGCCATGACGGAACCGTATCGCCATCGAGGCCGAGACCGCCTGACCCGCACTGGGTCCCCGCCTGGACGCCCCCGGACCGGGCATTACCCCCGGCGAAAAAGCGCGAGAGGCGGATGGCGCCGGTGTATCGGTTGGCGACTACCGCAGGCGGGCCATCCGCGTGAGCGCACGGGCGGAGCCCGTTCGCACGCGGCGGCGTCGGCGAGTTGTCGCCAACCGATACACCGGGGCCAGCCGCACTGCTGTGGTTATCGCCGGGGGTAATGCCCGGTCCGTGGGCTGCGCGGCGTGGATTCCCAGCGGGTCAGGCGGTCTCGGCCTCGATGATCGAGACGAGGGCCGTGGTGGCCCGCTCCGCATGGTCGTTCAGGATGACGTGGTCGAACTCATCCCGGGCGGCCATTTCGGTGCGCGCGACCTCGAGGCGGGCGACGATCTCCTCCTCCGCGTCGGTGGCACGGGCGCGGAGCCGACGGGCGAGCTCATCGAGGGACGGTGGCTCGATGAACACCGACACGCAGTCGGGGCGGACGCGGCGGACATTGCGGGCACCCTGCAACTCGATCTCGAGGATCACGGAGCGGCCCGTCTGCATGATCCGGTCGAGCTCACTGTTGAGCGTGCCGTACCGGTTGCCGGCGAACTCGGCGTGCTCGAGGAAGGCGCCGGCCTCCACGAGGCGCGCGAACTCGGCCCGGCTCATGAAGTGGTACTCGCGCCCGTCGGCCTCGCCAGGCCGCTTGGCACGGGTGGTGGCCGACACCGCGACGGCCAGGTCTGGAGTGCATGACAACGCGCCCCGGATGAGGGTGCCCTTGCCGGCGCCGGAGGGTCCCGACACCACGAACACGCGGGTGCGGCGGGCTACCGGAGGCGCAGCAGTTCGACCAGCTCGCCCCGCTGCCGCTCCGACAGGCCCCCGAGGGTCTTGCCCTGGGAGATGCGGCACTGGTTGAGCAGGCGGGTGGCCTTGACCTTC